>Ga0082212_10000164_pt1 | contig 97790 bp, 86 predicted proteins | sample TergutNt197P3_FD_71548 | JGI IMG/M metagenome (GOLD analysis project Ga0082212, IMG submission 71548) | Neocapritermes taracua P3 segment gut microbial communities from Petit-Saut dam, French Guiana - Nt197 P3 | ecosystem: Host-associated > Arthropoda: Insects > Digestive system > Gut ...
TACATTTTCGTTGACCCGCACAAAATGGACAAAAAAATCGACCCGAAAAAATTGCGGTACGGCTCTAAAATAGACGATGCCGGAAATTCGCAGAGAGAAGATTACTATACGGTCAAGCATATAATAACTCCGGAGCTTGTCGAATTGAACAACGGCCTCACGATCAGACTTATCGGCATAGCGGAAAATGCCGAGGCCAATAGCTCCGCGACGAAATATCTGTCCGAAAAACTGCTCGGCCAAAAGGTATTTTTGAGGTACGACGAAAAAAAATACGACGAGGAAGACCATCTGCTTTGCTATTTGTACCTGAGCAACAAGACTTTCATAAACGCGCATCTGATAAAAAACGGATTGGTCGATGCAGATTGCCGCTCGGATTACAAGTATAAAAATAAGTTCATCGAATTGGGGAAAAATTATGTCTAAGGACTATTTGGACGGCGCATCCGGGCGAAATATGAAGTTCAAGAAAGAGACGCTGCTAAATTACGCAATGAACAGGTGGGGGCTCAATAAGGCCGCCAGCGTCGGCGCGACATCGGAATTGATTCGCAGCTGCTCTCCTGACACATACAAAGAATGGGAAGATTATTATTTTTTTACGGCGACCCAAAAGAAAAAGAATGGCGCAAAAATAACGCGCGAATATTTAGACGAGTTGGGGCAAAAGCTCTACATGAAGCTGTCCGAAGTGGTGCAAAAGGAAATAGAAACTATTTCAGAGGAAGAATGTATAGACTATGTTTACAATCTCGTTTTGAATAGAACTTACGAGGGTTACCGCACCGAAATAGAAACGATTTATGGCCAATTGCAAAAAGCGTTGGGGATCGAGATAAAACCCGCCCCGGATATATGGGACAGAAAATATTCCGTCGATTTCTATATCGAGTTAAAGGGAAAAAACATCGGATTGCAAATAAAGCCCGTATCCTCGGGGGAAGCCGCTTCCCGGTATAAATGGGAAGATATAAATAAAACGAACCATGAAAAATTCAAGAGGGATTTCGGCGGAAATGTGTTTTATGTTTTTTCCGTGAAGCAAAGCGAAAAGAAGACAATAGCAAACGCAGAAATTATACAGGAAATAAAAGATGAAATCCGGCGTATTGGGGAATTGCGGCAATAACGCTAAATTAAAGGGGGAAATGCATCGATGAAAACAAATCTTAAAACTACAATCGAGGAATTCATAGAGCAGGCCTGCGAAAAAATCCGCGCCGAAGCAGCGGGGCGGCCCGTTTTGTGCGCGCTGTCGGGCGGGGTCGATTCGGCGGTGTGCGCCGTGCTCGCGGGGCGGGCGGTGGGAGACAGGCTCACCTGCATATTCGTGGACACGGGCCTGATGCGAAAAAACGAAGGGGACATGGTGACCGCGCTGTTTGGCGGCGCATACGCCATCAATTTGATCCGCGTCGATGCGCAGGAGCGGTTTTTGGCGAAGCTTGCCGGCGTTTGCGACCCCGAGCAAAAGCGCAGGGTAATCGGCGAGGAATTTGTCCGCGTTTTCGAGGAGGAAGCTGCGAAACTCGGCCGCGTGGGATGCCTTTTGCAGGGAACGATATATCCGGACATAATGGAGAGCGGCGAAGACGGCCACAAACAAGTGAAAGCCCATCACAACGTGGGCGGAATGCCGGACAATATAAGATTCGAAGCTGTGATCGAACCGATAAAAATGCTGTACAAAGAAGAAGTCCGCGAGTGCGGCAGGAAGCTGGGCCTGCCGGAGGCTTTCGCGAGCCGCCAGCCTTTCCCCGGCCCCGGGCTCGCTGTGCGGTGCTTGGGGGAATTGACGAAGCCGAGGCTCGATTTGCTGCGGGAGGCGGACGCGATTTTCTGCGAGGAGATCGAAGCCGCGGGGCTGCAAAAGGAAATCCAGCTATATTTCGCGCTTCTGCCCGGAGTTCAAACGGTCGGCGTGCGCGAAGGCGGGCGCTGCTACGAGGAGACGATTGCGCTTCGCGCGATGGCCACAAAAGATTTTGTCACTGCGGCGCCATTCCGGCTCCCCTATGAGCTGCTTGAAAAGGCGACAAAACGGATAACCGGCGAAGTCAAGGGGGTCAACCGCGTAGTTTACGATATAACGGCCAAACCGCCGGCGACGATGGAATGGGAGTAGTAGGAAATATGCACCAAATAACCTATAAAAACGCCCCCAGCGATTGGGATGAAGCGCTTCCGATAGGCAACGGGCATTTCGGCGCGATGATTTATCAAGATCAGAGCCGGCTGGTCTGCGCCAGCAACCATTATGATGTCCATTACAAAAAGCGCTATATGTACAGCAAAAAATATCACTATGAAAAATTGGCGGAGCAAACGGGGCAATCTGTTCGGGAAAGTCAAATCGATTATTTCAAAAACCTGAAAAAAGAGGCTCTGCGGGTTCATGAAAACAAAGATGACCCGGCCTATTCGTATTATACCGCGCTGATGAATCCGTATATGCGCGAGGGTTACGGCGTCGACCGGCAAGGGGCCGCAAATCCGGTTTCGGGGGAAATCATATATCGTTTTTGCGATGAAATGGCACAAGCGGAAAATTTTGAAAGCCGGCTCGACATAGAGGAAGGCGCCCATTCTTTTGCTGCGGAGCTTGGCAGCCGCCGACTTGATATGAGAACCGTGATTCCAAGAGAAAAGGATGCGGTCATCACTGAAATCGCCCAAAGGGGAAACATGATCAGCAAGATCATATTGTCCCTACCAATCCATTACGGCAGCGATATTTTGTGCGAATACCGAAAGATAAACGAAAATACCGTTTGTTTTGTCGCATCTTTTTTTCCTGACGGAGACAAGGGAACCTACAATCCGTTCTATTTTATCCATGCGCTGCATGTTGACGGATGCAAATCATTATCTGCGGAAGCCGGCGAAAATTGCGCCGCGATTTATGTATCGGGAGACAATTTCAACGTGATCAGTTGTGTTGTGACCGAACTTGGAATGGAAAACACGACAGATGACAAAACGGAAAAAGACGTCGCCAAGTGGCTTGTAGGCCGCGCTTCGGATATTATCGCCGGATGTGTGGATAATATGGATACGCTGATTGGCGGCCATAAGGATTACTGGCGCGGCTTTTTCGATAAATCCGGCATTTGCCTGCCCGATAAGATGCTGGAAAATCTGTGGTATTTCAACCTTTACGCGCTATCCTGCTGCAACGGCGAAGGCGCGGTTTTATATGAGCAAGCCTGCGGATTGAATGGTTTGTGGGATATCATGCAGCCCACTCAATGGGGCAGCTTGTGGTACTGGGACGTAAATATCCAGCAAGCATTCTGGCCCATCTACACTGCCAACCATCTGGAAATGGGCCGGCCGTTTTATGACGGGCTGCTTTCTTATGTCGACGAAGCAAAAAAACATTCCGAAAGGGTATACGGCATGGCCGGAATCGCTTCCGATTACCCGCATATTTTTTATATGTGCATATGGCCTTGGTGCGCCCAATTTTTTGACATGCATTACAAGTTCTCCGGCGATACGGACTTTCTGAAAGAAAAAGCCTATCCGCTATATTGCGGGATTTTAGAATTTTATGAACAATATCTGGATTATGACCCTTCTTTGGGCAAGTATTCCATATTTCCGGATATATCGCCCGAACAAGGCCCGTTGACCCGGGATTCCGCCATAACCGTTTCTTGTCTGAAAAAACTGCTCGTCTGCGCGATCGAGGCGGGAGGCGTCCTCGGGGAAAATCCCGAAAAAATCGGGAAATGGGAAGATATTTACGGTAAATTGCCCGCATACGCCATCGGCGAAACCGAAAAACACGGAAAATTCATCAAGGATTCTCCATGGGTGGAAAATGATCAGTATTTGGCCCATGGTTCCGTGCTGATGCCTATATATCCAATCGGCGAGTTCAACCGATTGAGCCCGCCCGAAGTTTGGCAGATAGCCCGCAATACAATAAAATACGCGGATGAAAAGCTTTGTTTCAGCACTCATGCTTTTGCCTGGGAGGCCGCGGCGCTGGCGCGGCTCGGCTTGGGCGCGGATGCGGCGAGGTGTCTGTATGAAAAAGGCATCCATTTCGCCATGCGCGCAAACGGTTTTTTCGCCGAAGAAACCGATCGGTGGATACAGCATTGCTTGGTCGCCTGCCCGCCGGTTTACAACCCGCCTTTGGTGGAAGGAGGCAGCGCAACGGTTGCCGCCGTCAACGAAATGCTGCTGCAAAGCGCGAACGGAATCATGCAAGTGTTTCCCGCTGTGCCCGACGGCAGATTTAGTTTGGATGGGGAAGGAAAAAACAAGCTTGACAAAGTTTACAAAAAAGACGGGAATATCCGCCGCGATATTCATAGGGATTTTAACTGGGACGAATGCAGCTTCACCGGGCTTCTGGCCGAAGGCGGATTTGAAGTGTCGGCTTGGTATAAAAACGGATGCGCACGGATTGAAATATTTAGCAAACTGGGCAAAACGGCGAAAATATCAAATCCGTTCAAAGATGACAATTTTACAATTGAATCGATAAACGGCAGTATGCCAAAGCATATCGTTGCAAATAATGTAATATCATTTGAAACAGAAGCGAAAATGACATATGTTTTGTCGGTTCCCGGGAAACCATGCTCTGCGGCGAATGAAACCCATGATTCTTTGCATGTGTATGTCAGCCCGTCGGGCAGGCGGGTTTTTTTGGGCAAAGACGCCGACACGTCGTATTATCGCGCCCTGGATGATTTCGTGCATGATTATTACCAGGCAGACGCTCCCAGTTCGCGCGTGACCCTGTATAAACTGGATTTCACCGTGCCGGAAAAAATGAAAATGAAAGATTACCGCAAAGTTCTCATGCCGCAATATCACGCTTGCGGAAAAATGGGCTTGGCTTTCAGATGTCTTTCGGTTTCAAACCTGTATTCGCCCCGTTCGGAATTTGGCTGGAAACAAAACGGCAGCCTGATATATTTTGACAGCAATGAAAATATGCCGGATCCTTTGCGGCGCGATGGGATAGGTTCCCGCGAAACATGCACGCTCTGCGTTCATCTCGCAAAGGGAAAATACGCATTATTGGTCGTTTCGGGAAGCCCGGACAAGGAAACAATGACGATCCTTAGAGTCGGCAATAGCGCTTTTGCGCCGCCGAAAGCCCAAAAGGCCGGTTGTTTTGATGTATCGGTTGTTTTATTCGACCATGACAAAAACGGCCCGGCGGAGATTGAATTTTCTGCGGCGGATCAGGTTGGGTGGCAGGTATGCGCGCTCATGATCAATAACCTGCTGTAAAAATATATATTGCCAGGGGGATATGGGGAAAATGAAAACGAAAAAAATCTTATGCGCATTTCTGGTTCTTGCAATGTCAATGTTTGTTTCATGCAAAAGCGGCTCGGGCGATACGGCGCCCACCGGCTCAAATGATGAGGTCGATTCGGAGGTTTTTGAAGAAACGAAAACAGAACCTTCGGAGTTTCAACCGGCGGCAGACATCGATTACGGAGGGTATAATTTCAGGATACTCGATTATGACGGCTCGGTGCGATACGGATGGTATGCCAGCGATGTAAATGAAGTTTCTGCGGAGGAGGAAAACGGGGACCCAATAAACGATGCTATCTACAAAAGGAACAAAGAAACCGAGGCTTTGTACAACATAAATATAAGCGTCGTCCCCACGTCGGAATTTAACCCGCCGGCAGAAGCGCAGGCTTACAGAAAATATGTCCTCGCCGGAGAAGACGCGTTCGACGCGGCTTTTCTTCCCGGAGTGGCGATTCCGACGGCAATAGGCCAAAAAAATATGGCTTGTGATTTGTCGGCCATCATTTCCCTTGACCTGTCGAACAGCTGGTGGGATCAAAATTCCGTGAAAACCATGTCAATCGGCGGCAAACTCAACGCGGTCGTGGGGGATGTGAATCTTTATTCGGCTTTTGCGACCGATGCCGTATATGCCAACAAAAAACTTATGCAGGAGTATTCCATCGGCAATATATATCAAATCGTCAAAGACGGCAAATGGACCTGGGATGCCATGTACGACATTATGAGAAAAGTGTCAAAAGACTTGAACGGGGACGGCGTATTCGATCAAGAAGACCAGCTCGGGCTTGAAACGCAGGATATCCGGCTGTATTTTGCGGTGTACAATTCGGGGGAAAGCTTGATTCAAAAAAACAGCGAAGATATTCCGGAACTGTCTCCGAATATAGACAGGATTTCGTCTGTGGTGAGCAAAGTCGCTTCGATTTTCCTCGACAATACAACCACTTTGATGACGCAAAATATAAAGGGGAATTTCACCAACCCGTATTTCGAATTCATATTGCCCAAATTCATAAACAATGAACTGATGTTCCATATAAACCAATTGATGTTCAGCTTTGAGCTTCGCAACATGGACGCTGATTTTGCAATACTCCCTTATCCGAAATACGACGAAAACCAAAACAAATACTACTCGACAATGAGCCATTGGTGGTCGAGATTCACAATTGTTCCGACAACCTGCGCGGATACCGAAAAAACGGGCAATATACTTTCTGCAATGGGGTATTATTCGCAAAAGTACGTGATGCCCGCATATTACGATGTCAGCATAACCAATAAACTGATCCGGGACGAAGATTCGCTGGAAATGTTAAATTTGATTTTAGACAACAGAACTTATGACCTTGCGTATATATACGACTGGGGGGGCACAATCGGCATTTTCGGCAATATATTGTATTCGGGCCGGGCAGACACATTTGCCTCGGAGTTCGAAAAAAAAGAAAACGTAATAGCGGCTGCTATCCAAAAAACCATAGAGGCGTTTGGGGAAGAATAATGCGAGGATGAATTGCCCTATAAATTTTTTGCAAAATTGCAAAAACCTATTGACACGGGGCAAAAATTGTGGTATAATCAAATCACCTCTGCAGACGGGGTTCTTTTTTGTTCGGCGTTTTTGCCGGCGAGCCGCCTGCGGAAGGGAGGCCAAAATTTTTAAATAACGCGCAACGATACGGAGGTGCCGATAAAAAATGAGAGTAAGGGTTACGCTCGCTTGTTCGGAATGCAAGCAAAGAAACTACGATACCATGAAAAACAAAAAAAATACCCCGGACAGGATCGAAAAAAACAAACACTGCAAGTTCTGCCGCAAGCACACTTTGCACAGGGAAACGAAATAATCGGCAGTCAAAATGCATTATGCATTGAAAAGGGGGTATTCAAGGTAAAATGGCAGAGGAAAAGGAAACCAAAAACGCCAAGCCGGTAAAATTGGACAAAAACGGCAAGGAAAAAGTGAAGCTCGGCGAGAGGATCAAAAAATTTTTGCGCGACTACAAGAGCGAAATGAAAAAGATCGTCTGGCCCACAAGGCAGCAGGTCATCCAGAACACGGGGGTAGTCATTTTCGCCATCATGTTCATAGCCGTCATAGTCGGCATACTGGATTTGGCGTTTGGAACCGGCGTGATAAGCATTCTGGGCAGCATCAGGGATTTGATCAAGAGTGCGTGAGGTAAAAAGTGCGATTATGGACGAAGAGGCAAAATGGTACGTGATCCACACGTATTCGGGCTATGAAAACAAAGTGGCGAAAAATCTTGAAAAAATAGTGGAAAACCGCAAAGTCGAGCATTTGATACAGTCGATGCAAATCCCCACCGAGATCGTCGTGGAAACAAGCGGCGAGGATGAAGGAAAGAAAAAGACGAGGGAAGTGGAGCGCAAAATCTTTCCCAGCTATGTGCTCGTGAAAATGATAATGACCGACGAGAGCTGGCACGTGGTCCGAAACATCCGCGGGGTCACGGCGTTCGTCGGCCCGGGCTCGAAGCCGGTCCCGCTCACCGACGAGGAAGTGGCCAAATTCAACATAGACACGGCCGTAGTCAACGAAGTGAGATTCGATGTGGGCGACAGCGTGAAGATCATAGAAGGGGCGCTCCGGGATTCCATCGGCGTGGTCGAGGAGATAAGCCCGGACAAAAAGAAAGTGAAACTCATGATTTCGATGTTCGGCAGGCAAATGTCGACCGAGGTGGAATCTTCTTCAGTCGCGCCGATAAAGGAAGACTGAAAAAACGGAAAACGCAACAATAGTGGGAGGGGCAAAAATTAACTGAAATTGCCCCGCAATGCATAACATCATTCACCACAAACGGAGGTATTTTGAAATGGCAAAGAAAATCACAGCATATGTAAAACTGCAGCTGCAGGCGGGCAAGGCCACGATGCAGCCCCCGGTCGGGCCGGCTCTTGGCCCGCACGGCGTGAACGGCATGAATTTCGTGAAGGAATTCAACGAGAGGACCAAAAACGACATAGGGCTCATAATACCCGTCGTGATCACGATTTACGCCGACCGCACGTTTTCGTTCATAACCAAAACCCCGCCCGCCGCAGTGCTCATCAAAAAAGCGTGCGGCATAGAGAGCGGCTCCGGAGTCCCGAACAAGGAAAAAGTCTCCAAGATAACAAAAGCGCAGATACAAAAAATCGCCGAGACGAAAATGCCGGACTTGAACGCGGCGTCCCTTGAAACGGCGATATCCATGGTTGCGGGCACCGCGCGCAGCATGGGCGTCGAAGTGTCGGATTGATTGCATTGAACGAAATAAGGAGGTATGATTAAAATGGCCAAAAAAGGAAAGAGATACCGCGAGCTTCTCAAGCTTGTGGACAAAACGAGACTATATGAACCCGAAGACGCGCTGAACCTTTCGAAAGAAACGGCGAAGGCGAAGTTCGACGAAACGATAGAGCTGCACTTGAAGCTCGGCGTCGATTCGAGGCACGCAGACCAGCAAGTCAGGGGAGCGGTGGTGCTTCCCCACGGGACGGGCAAAACAGTCAGGACGCTCGTGTTCGCCAAAGGCGACAAGGCAAAAGAAGCCGAGACCGCAGGCTCCGATTTCGTGGGGGCGGAGGATCTCGTCGCGAAGATACAAAACGAAAACTGGTTCGACTACGAAGTGATAATCGCCACGCCCGACATGATGGGCACGCTGGGCCGTTTGGGGAAACTTCTCGGGCCCAAGGGCCTCATGCCCAACCCGAAAGCGGGCACTGTGACCACGGACATAGAAAGGGCGGTCAAAGAGGCGAAAGCGGGCAAAATCGAATACAGGCTCGACAAGACGAACATAATCCACTGCCCGATAGGCAAGGCTTCGTTTGAGGGCGAAAAACTGAGGGAAAATTTCGAAACTCTGGTGGGCGCGGTGATAAAGGCGAAACCCGCGGCCGCCAAGGGCACATATATACGGAGTTGCACGGTGGCTTCTTCGATGGGTCCGGGCATAAAGATAAACTCGGCTAAATTGGGCTGATTTGACAGAATCGAAAAATTATTTTGACTTTTTTCGATTTTGCTGTTGACAGGTAGCTTTTTTTGTGGTACAATATCAATTGTCGCAAAAGAAGCACCTTTAAGGGAGAGTTCCCGAGCGGCCAAAGGGAGCAGACTGTAAATCTGTTGTCGCACGACTACGGTGGTTCGAATCCACCCTCTCCCACCACCAATAAGCCTGGGCCTGCGCTTTTTAGCGCAGGCCTGATGTTTTTACTCGGAATTTATAGGAGCGTGTGTTTTTATGTATAGGCAGAAATTATTTAAAACGGCATTTGCATTCCTTGCCGCCGCTTTGCTTTTGCTTGTGTCCGCCATTTCCGGAGCGTGCGGGAAAGAAGGAGAAAAAACAAAAGACGGCGACAATCCGAATGCGGGCGACAACGCGGATCCGGCAAATCAAAAAGGCCCGGATGAGCCGGATTTGCCTCCGGAAACCGATATGGGCGGAAAAACCTTCACGGCGCTCGGCTATACGGGCTGGGGCGGCGATGAAATCAAGGAGGACATCGCCTGCGAGGAGCAAACGGGAGATCCGATCAACGACGCCGCTTTCGAGAGAAAAATCAAAATCGAGCAGCGCTACAACTGCCAAATCAAAGTGGTGAACGCGGACGACCACAACGACGCAGTGGACAGAATCCGGACGGCTGTGCTTGCCGGCGACGATTCCTACGATTTCGCGGTGACGGCCTGCGCGAATTTTGCCACGCTGCTCACCGGCGATTTTCTGACAGACTTCAAAAATTTTCTTTGCATAGACATGGGCAAGCCGTACTGGGACAAAAATTTTTATGACTCCATGTCGATATTGGGCAAAAATTTCGCCGCGAGCGGCGACATATCCAAAAGAAGGCTGCAATGCGTCTGGATCATGTGCTTCAACAAAAATATGATAAGCGCAAACGAGTTAGAGTCGCCGTATGAGCTCGTCAAAAACGGGGATTGGACATACGGAAAAATGAACGAAATGGCAAAAAAGGTCGCCAAAGACTTGAACGGGGACGGAAAAATGACGCGCGAAGAAGATTTGTGGGGCATAAACTACACGGGCGACACGATCATGGGGATAATAAACTGCAGCGGCGTGAAATTGGCCGAAATAAATTCAAGCGGAATGCCCGAGCTGACCGTCGGGAGTGAAACCAATTTGGAAAAATTGATGCGCATATATACGGATATGAGGGACAACACATACGCCATAGACACCCTGTTCAAATCCGGAGGGGGAGTCACGGGCCTCAACGACACATTGATTTTTTCGGAAGGCCGCTGCCTGTTTTTAGCCTGCGCCACGCACAACATAAAATCTGCGGAGGGACAGCCTTCGCTGAGGGAAATGGAAGTGGATTTCGGAATAATCCCCTACCCGAAATGGGACAAGGCGCAGGAAAGCTATATGCCGCACACGGCGGGCAATTACCATCCGGCGATAAGCGTGCCGCGCACCAGCGGCGATTTGGAAAATACGGGGATAATTCTCGAAGCCATGGCATACGAGGGAATGAAAACGCTTGTCCCGGCATTCTATGAGAGCCTGCTCAAGACAAAGACGGCGAGAGATGACGAATCCTCCGAAATGATAGACTATATTTTCGGCAATTTGAGCTACGACATCGGCAATATGTATAATTTCGGGGGGATTGGCGGCATTTTCGGATATGAAATGTCCACGAACATGAGGGCGAACATAGTTTCGCAGATCGAAAAAAACTCCGGCGTTTGGGAAAAGGCCATAAACGACATAATCGAAGCGATAGAAAACGGAAATTAAACGCATGATGAAAGTTGTCAATCTCGGGATACTGGCGCACGTGGATGCGGGCAAAACCACGCTGTCCGAGCGCATGCTGTATGTCTCCGGGGCGGTGAGGAGCCTTGGAGGCGTGGATATGGGCAATGCGCACATGGACAACATGGAAATCGAGCGCGAACGGGGCATTTCCGTCAAATCCAGTTCGGCGCAGCTCATATGGGGCGAAGCCGCGGTGAATGTCATCGACACTCCCGGCCACATGGAATTCGGAGGAGAAGTGGAGCGGTCGCTATGCGCGCTTGACAACGCCGTGCTGGTGGTTTCCGCAGTCGAGGGAGTGCAGCCCCAAACGGAAACGATATGGAAAGCTTTGTCGGAACTGAAAATACCGGCGATGTTTTACATAAACAAAACGGATGCGGCCGGGGCGGATGTAGGGCGCGTCCTGGGGCACATAAACGAACGTTTCAAAATCGCCCCGCTGTTTTTTGATTCCCTTTCGCTCGGAGAAGCGGTTGCCGAGCGTCTCGCGGAAAACGACGAAGAGTTGTTTGAAAGTTACATGGAAAGCGGATTGAAAGCCTTTTCGCCGCATGAAAAATTTATCGGATGCCTGAAGAAGCAATACGCGGCGCGCGTGATTTTTCCCGCAGTGGCCGGTTCTGCTCTCGGAAAAAATGAAGACGACCGCAGCGTCGCAAAACTTTTGGACTTGATATCCCAAATCGGCGCGGCTGCGGCGGGGGATCCAAACGGGGAACTCGGGGGGATAGTGTATAAAATCGAACACAGCAAATCCCTTGGAAGGATCGCCCATATGAGGCTCTTTAACGGGAGCGCGGCCGTAAGGGGGACAATTTACAGCGAAACCAAAAAAACCGAAGAAAAAATCACCCAGATAAAAAAATACGACGGGGTGAAGCTGAAAGATTCGCCGATTTTGTCCTCGGGGGAAATCGGGATAGTTTGCGGGCTTTCGGGCGCGTCTGTGGGCGATATATACGGGAACGGCAAATTTGTGCGGCAAGGGTACAAAATGACCACTCCGCTCATTTCAGTGCGCGTATTGCCGGATGGCGAGGATCGGTATCCGGAATTGGTGGAAGCAACAAGCGAGCTTTTCGCGGAAGACCCGCTATTAGACATGGTGTGGGTGAAAGAGGAGCGCGAACTCGTCATCGCGGTCACGGGGCTCATCCAAATGGAAATACTCGCGAACATTTACAAAAAGCGCTTTGGGCTCGAGGTCAAGCTTATTGAACCCTCGATCATATACAAGGAAACAATAGACAAGCCCGGCTATGGGTTTGAAGCCTACACGATGCCCAAGCCCTGTTGGGCCGTACTGAAATTTTTGATGGAGCCTTTGCCCAGGGGAAGCGGCTATGAATTTGTCAACAAGACGCGCACCGAGCAGATACTCGAACGGTATATCTCGCAAGTGCGGCAGGCGCTTCCGGAAGCCTTGAAGCAAGGACCGAAGGGTTTCGAGGCCACAGACATAAAATTCACGCTCGTGGACGGCGAATCGCACGTGATGCACACGCACCCGCTCGATTTCATCGTGGCCACCCCGATGGCGGTGATGAACGGGCTGGCGCAAATCGGGACGATACTTCTCGAGCCGATCTTGAAATTTAAAATAGAGGCCGAAGAAAATCTGAGCGGCAAAATTATCGGCGAAATCCTTGCCATGAGGGGGACTTTTGAGCCTCCGGCCATAAAAAACGGGCAGTTTATAATCGAGGGCCTGTACCCTCTCGCAACCTCGCTGAAATTCCCGGAACGATTCGCCGCGCTCACTTCGGGGCGCGCCCGGCTGCATTCGGAATTTTACGGCTACGAAAAATGCCCGCCGGGCGTCGAGGCATGCAGGCCTTACCGGGGCATAAGCCCGCTTGACCGGGCCAAATACATCCTGCGCGTCCGCCACGCGCTGTAATATTTTTTTGAATATCGGAAAAATGTTGAAAATAATTTGTATATGTAGTATAATATCGTGTAAAGAAGATGAAAGCGACGTAAAGGCGCAATATAATGAATAAAATGAAATTTATCGCCAAAATGGCATTGTCCTTCACGCTCATGGCCTGCTTGATCGCGCTGGTTGCGCTGCAAGTGGAACCCCATCCCGAAGGCCCGCAAAGCGAACCGCCGGAAATCGCTCCGGTGACAAAAGCCCAAATCGTTTTGGAAACCGCAGACGAAACAAAACCTTCCGCGACGGAACCGCCCCGAGAAGCGACGGAGACGACGGCGACGGAGCCGGAAACTGCGGAAATAACAACAAAAGCGGCCGAAACCGAAGCCGTCGAAACGACCAACCCGCCCGCAAAAGCCAAAAGGGAATACCAAATCCAATTCGACCGGCTGAGGGGGATATATTCAAACGAAGACATAATCGGGATAGTGAAAATACCCGGCACGGTGGTGTACTACCCGGTGGCGCACCACGACGCAAACAACGAATATTATTTGGAGCGGAACCTGTACAAAAACAAAAGCTCGGCAGGATCGATTTGCCTCGATTACGAAAACAGCGTGGACAGGCGCGACCCCAACACGGTTTTGTACGGGCACCAAATGTATTCAAATTCGATGTTCCACACGATTAGCTATTATGCCGACAAGAATTTTTTCGAAGCGCACCGTTATGTCATTTTCAACACGATATACGAGGACAATGTATGGGAAGTGTTCGCCTTTTTCAAAACGGACGTGTCCTTCAACTATATAAAAGTGTTTTTCAGGTCGGAGCGCGATTTTTTGGAGCTTGCGGCCCAGATGAAATCGAGGTCGCTGTACGATACCGGCATAGAAATAAAAGAGGGGGACAGGATATTGACGCTTTCTACCTGCACGAACATAGAACAGGACACGCGATATGTGCTGGTTGCGAGAATGGTCAAAAACAAAAGCGAAATACCGGAAGAAATAGCCGAACTGATGAAAAGCGCGGCGATGGATTTCAAGTGAGAAATCGCAAGGTCATAAACAATGGGGAAGGGGATAAGTTGAATGGAAAGTACAAATGCGGAATTTTTCGCGGCGAATGCGGCGGGCGGCGATTATCTTTTTCACATATACACGCTCGGCAGGTTCGAGATATATTCGAAAGGCGTCAGGATAACCGAAACCAGCAAACGCTCCATACGCGTCTGGAACCTTTTCAAATATATATTGTCGCACAGGAACAAAATGCTGTCCGTCGGCGAGCTCATCGATGTTTTGTGGGGAGAGGACGGCTGCGAAAACCCCGAAAAAGCGCTGCAGAACTTGATTTACCGCCTGAGGCACTATCTTTCGGTGAATGTCAAAGCGGATGACTTGATATTGTTCAACCAGGGCTGCTACAAATGGAACGAAAAATTTCCCGTCTGGGTCGACTGCGACTCGATGAGCGATTACATCGATAGGGGCAAAGAACTCATGAAAACGTCGCCGTACAATGCGAGGCAATGTTTCGAAAAGGCGATAGAACTGTACAACGGCGATTTTTTGGGAGACATCATATACGACATCTGGGTACTGCCGATAAGGACAAAGTACAAAAAAATATATTCGGACTGCGTGGCGCTGTTTTTGGAACTTTTGGACGGGGCTGGGGACTATGAAGCGGTCGTCAGGGTTTGCAACGAATTTTTTTGCCATGAGTTTTTGGACGAAAAAAACAACTTGTTTTTTTTGAAGGCTCTGGTTTCGCTGGGCAGGAAGCAGGAAGCGCAGAAGCATTACGAAATGATGGCGGAGATGATGTACAGGGAACTCGGGGTGAACCCCTCGTACAGTTTTGCAGACGTGCTTAAGCAGACAAAGGAAATATCGGCAAAAACCGAGAATGCAAATATCGATTTGGCGTTTGTGAACAGCATCCTGTGGAAAGACGAAAGGACCCAGGGCGCTTTCCAGTGCGACAAGGACACATTTTTGGCCATAAGCAAAATCATGCTGAGAAACCTGGAACGGAGCGGGCTTTCGATCATGATGGTGCTCGCCACTTTCGACGAAGACGGCTCGCCGGATGGGCAGATGGTCGAAGAGGGCGGACACATGGCCAATGTGATCGAAGAGACGCGCAAGCGGTTCGTGCAGGCTTTCAGGCGGGGCGACGCGGTTTGTCACTGGAATCCAAAACAGATTCTCATAATGCTGACAAACCTGACTTTCGAGGACGCGGAAACAGCGATGAAGCGCATAAACATAAAAATCCAAGACGAGATATTGAAAGGCCGTTATGGGATAGGGTATAAAATAATCCCGCTGGAACATGAAATCATATGATTTGCGCATATAATTTATGTACGCATATAATTTACGAAGGAAGACGAAAAAAATGGATGGCAAAAAAAACATCGGGCGCGCCGCCGCGAAAAAGACGCGGACCCAAAAGAGAAACCTCTCGGAATTTGAAATAAAGCTGAAAAACGCCGGCGGAACCCTCGCCGGGGGCCGGGTTACCTGCGTTTGGGACGGCGCCACGTGGGAATTTTCCGACGTGAACGAATTGATGAGGTTCATCGAGGAGCAATGCGACCTCGTTTGGTATCCGCAGTCGCAGAGAAAACTGCGCGGTTGGGACGTGTAACGGGCGTGAAAATAAATCAGGGAGGAAAGTTGTATGAATACGGAAAACACATTTTTGGTAAAAATAAAATATAGGCAAAATTCAAGCTGGCAGGGCAGCGTGCAATGGGTGGAAGCGGGGAAAACGCAAAATTTCAAAAGCTGCCTCGAACTTATGAGGCTCATGGATATGGCTGTCACTTCGTCGGATGAACGAGCGGAAAATAAGTTGCCCGACGATGGCGAAGGGCAAAATTCGGAAAAATAGGCGGCAAATATGAACATATTATTAATTTATGTAATATTTTTTTGTTTTTGTTGACATTTGCCTAAATAACTGATATACTGTTTAGTGTTGATAATTCGAAAGGATTGTCAATGTAGTGTATATTAAATTTTTAAACCAAAAGCGAGGTATTATCAATGTATCAAGACAAAACTATCGTATGCAAAGACTGCGGGCAAGATTTTATCTTCACGGTCGGGGAACAAGAATTTTATGCGGAGAGAGGCTTCCAGAACGAGCCCCAAAGATGCAAAAATTGCCGCGACTCGAGAAAAAGCGCCGGCAAATCCCAAAAGGAAATGCATGTAACCACTTGCGCAAGCTGCGGGAAAGAAGCGAGAGTGCCTTTCTTGCCCAGCTCGGACAGACCCGTTTACTGCAGCGAGTGTTTCGCGCAGATGAAACAAAGCTGATTTTTGCTTATTTAAATGTTGCGGTTATAATAATTTGCCGGGTTTATTTGTGAAGGTAAACATATCTGCGCCCGAAAAATTCGGGATGGTTTTTGATACGTATAATATTTTCAAGTAGGCATCTTATTTGTAAATTGGTAAAATTTTTAAGCAGGAACGAAGCGGAGGCTGTATGTAAGCATACATACGGCCTCCGTTTTTGCGCGAAAGGCCTCAAAAGTAAACAAATATTTAACAAATGTAATATAAAATAAAAATTTTTTATTTTTTTGTTGCATTTTTTATTTTTATGTTGTATAATATTATATGATAAATAGTATTAAATTTTAATTCAATAATTGGAGGTATATCATGAACGATTTTTTGGATAACTTGGGCAAAACAGTAAACGAGACGGCGAAAAAGGCGATGAAAGCTTCAGGGGATTTTTTGGAGCTCACGAAGACATCTCTGGGCATAAAATTCGACGAAGCGAAACGGGACAGTTTTTTTAGGGAAATCGGCAAAATAGTTTATGGCAGCTATAAAAATTCGCCGGAAGGCGTTTCAGACGAAATTTCGGATTTTTGCGAATGCATAGATGAAATCGAAAACTCGATCAAAGCCCAAAAAATCAAAGCGGCGTCGTTGAAAAACAAAAAATATTGCTCGGATTGCGGCGTGATATTGGAAAAATCAGTCAACTACTGCTATTCATGCGGGGCGAAACAACCCGAAATCGAAGCCGAAGAAGAAATATGCTGCGATGAATGCTGCTGCAATGCGCAAAAAGAGCCGGAGTGCGATTGCGAAGATGAATGCTGCTGCGAACCGGAATGCGATTGCGAACCGGAGTGCGATTGCGAAAATGAATGCTGCTGCGAAAGCGGCGAAGAGGAAAAAAACGATCAATAGCAAACAGCAAAAAGAGGAGGCGCCATTTTGGCGCCTCTGTTTTTTGCATATGAACTTCGTTCATATTTGTTCTTTGATTTTATGCAAGCATGCGCATGAACTGCATGATCGATCGGCGTGAACTGCATGTTAACTGCGTTAACATTCGTTACACGTGAACTTCGTTCATATTTGTTCTTTGATTTTATGCAAGCATGCGCATGAACTGCATATGAACGCTTTGCGTTCATATTTGTTCATGTATCTTATATCCAATATTTCTTTTAGTCACTATGGAAAAACCGCAGAGTTCGGATTTTATCTTCTTGCGCAGATAGGACATGAAAACTTCCACTATGTTCACGCTCATGTTGACCCCTTCGCTTTGTTCGCGCCCCCATAGTTTTTGCAGGATTTTTTCTTTTGTCACCGGAGCCTCAGGATTTTGCGAGAGCAGTTCCAATATGCCGGTTTCTTTCAAGGTGAGGGTGACCGAGGAGCTGTAGTTCTTTCCGAAATACAATTCGCCCCTCCTGGGCAAAAATTTCGCCTTTCCGATGGTTATTTCTTCCGTTTGCGCCATCGACACATTGTTTCGCCTGCCAAGCGCGCGTATCCTGGCCATGAGTTCTTCGGTGGCGAACGGTTTTGTGAGATAATCGTCCGCGCCCGCATCGAGCCCCTCGACTTTTTCGGCGGTGGAATTTTTGGCGGTCAAAAACATTATTGGCGTATTTATGCCCATTTCGCGTATGTTTTTCACCACCGCGACCCCGTCGCAGTCGGGCAGCGCCCTGTTGAGGATCACGACGTCGTACAAACCGCCCTTCATCATTTCCTCGCCGGATTTCCCGTCATAAGCCGCATCGGCTTCATACTTGTTTTTTTTGAACAGCAGGAGCAGCGCGACCGACAGATTCACATTGTCCTCGACAAGCAGCAACCTCATTTTGTTTTTCCTCCAAAAATTTTATCTGCGCCCTATTATTTTGCCCTGATTTCGATTGTGAACGGGCTGGATTCGCCTTTGTCGTCCAAGCGCGTGCCGCCGGCGTGAAGTTCGGTGAAATTTCCCTCAAGGTCGAAATACACATTGACGATCGCATCGACAGTTTCGGCTTTCAACGTTAGTGTCCAAACAATTTCGTCGTTTATGATTTCTTTGATTTTTGTTTGCACCGCATCCGGGGTGATGTAGGAAAAAAGCCCGAGAAGTTCCGGCAATCCCACGCTGCTTTCAATGGTTCCGCTTAAAAATCCCGCAGAAAGTTTGGTAACGAACGCATTAAGGTCTTCTTCGGTGAGTTCCTCGGGCTCATCCTCCGGTTCATCCTCCGGTTCATCCTCAGGCTCATCTTCGGGCTCATCCTCAGGTTCTTCATCCGGCTCTTCCTCGGGTTCTTCGTCAGGCTCTTCATTTGGAACTTCTTCGGGTTCGTATATAAAGGCGTTCGCAAGGAAAACCTGTGCGGCTTCCCCGCTGACCGCCCCGTCATCCACGAGTTTTGCGATCAGCATTATTTGCGCGTCTTTTACATCCGCCAGCAAAGCGCTGTACATTATATAGACGCAGGCGGCGCGGGTAAATTCATGTTCGCTGTATGCCACAAACGTTTCGTCGAGCAAATTTGCTTCTGCGGCGAAAATAACGGAATTTTCATATGTGAAGTCCGCCGAATCCCCAATGTCGGCATAACCGAGCGCCCTGAGCACAAATGTGCAGAACATCTGCGCATTGCAAAGATCCTTGGAACCGAACAAATCGGCGCCAATCCCCAAAGTCAGCCCGTTCGCGTACAAATAGCCCACATACGGATCCGCCCAAGCGAAAACGTCCGTAAAAGGGTGCGCGTTGTTTTCCTCTACTGCCTGTGGTTCTTTGCCGAGCAGCCGAACGAGCATCGTGGCGGCTTCATCCCTCGTCGGAGCCCTGTCGAGCTCGTAGCCGCTTCCGGTTCCCATGAACAGTCCGAGAGCTTTGAGCGCGTTTGCGTATGCCTCGAAAATGTCTTCATCTTCCGGTTCTTCATTTGCCAAATCCTCATTTTCCGCGGCCTGGACGCTTGCGGCGAATACCGCGAACAGCGAGGCGAACATGGCCAAAATGAGAACCAATGCCAAAAATTTTTTTGCTTTCATAAACAACAATCTCCCTTTGAAACTTATAAAATTTTAATTGGCGCATCAAACATCAAGCATTTATCAGCCCTATATTCCCGTCGTCGCGCCTGTATACCACGCTTGCCGCTTCTGTCTCGGCATTTAAAAAAAACAGGAATTTGTATTCCAAAACTTCCATTTGCAGTATGGCTTCATCGATGCTCATGGGCTGCGGCTTTCCTTCGGCCTTTATCACCTTGTAGTCAGGTTCGTCGCCGGCATCCGGGGCTGGGCGGCCCATCAGTTCATCGTCGGTGACGATGTCCAAAATATCTTTTTTGAGGCCGCTGCCCTTGACTCTGGATCTGTGCATGCGCGTTTTGTATTTGTCGATCTGGCGTTCGAGTATGTCCATGCATTTGTCGATTCCGCCTAAAATCCCGTCAGCCGTTACCGCTTCCGCGTGTATTTGATAGTTCAGATAAGGCATATCGACGTCAACTCTCGTAAACGGCTTTTTTTCGGATGCCTTTACGACAACGGGCTGATCTTCGCCTTGTTTCTGGCTGTGTTTTTTCAGCCTCTGGGTGATCTTTTTTTCCGCTGTCTGTTCGATGTCCGGGGTGATCCTTATGTCTTTCGAAGTTATTTTTACCGTCATTTTTTTGTCCCTCCTGCAAAATTTTCACTGCAAGTCATAATCGCCATAGCCGTCGCCGCGATTGTCGGCGTTTTTTTCGGCTTTTTTCATGAAACTCTCGATTTCGCCCGCATCCGGCTTCACGCTGTCGTGGCCGGACAATGCGATGGTGAAGGAAAAGGAGGCGACACCGTCCACGAGCCCGTATTCTCCCGAAGAAACGTCATATTCCCAATCGTAGGTTTTCATGTCAAAGCTCACGGCGAGTTTTTCCAATATGCGGTTCTTTGAAACCGTGACCGTGAACTTTATTTCGTTTTCTTCGTCGCTTATCTCTTCGAGGGCGTTTCTCAGGCTGTACGAAGCAAAGTTCAGAAATTCGTCGAGCGTCATCTTCTGGGCGCCCGCCAAATCTTCGAGCAGGGCGGAGATTTCGGGATATTTGGGCACGCTTTCTATGATATATTTCATCAAGGCCTTGATCAGCTTGATTGGGTTTACGGAATATTTATACGTGGTGGAGCCATTTTCCTTGGATATTTCCGGCCCCGAAACAAACTCGCCCAGAACGGCTTCTTTTTCGCATTCGACATACAAAAATTTTTCGAACATTTTGTTTAATTCTTCGCCTATCGCGGGCAGTTTGCCCAAATATTCGGAAATGTCAAGATCGCCTTCGATTCCAAAATCGCCAAAATCCTCGAGGCCGCCGAAGCCGTCGAGATAATCCGAAGAATTTTCCGATATTTTTTTGCCTATCCGTTCAAACTCGCCGTAGTTGATCCGCCCGTTTTTGATGAAATTGTTGGCATCTACGCCAAGTTCTTCGATATCGACGCCCATTTGCGAAAGCATATCGTAAAAATTCCCGAGAATATCCTGAATGTTTACGTATTCGTACAATTCCTCGTCGCCCCAATATTCGGAAACCGACCGGCTGTAAACGCCGAAAAAGCCATTGTGAAAAACCGCCCTGCCATCCATTCGGGAACTATCGTCTTCGATGTCCGCTTTTATTTCTAATATGGAGTTTTGCAAATCCTTGCCGAGGGCCAAAAACCCGCTCAAGGCGAATTTCCCCTCATCGCCTTGGCTTGCCGTTATTTTGTATTCGAAGCTCGACAAGCTGCCCGCATTTTCGATGGCATCCAACATGACGGCCAAGCAGTTGTCCGCTTTGGGCTTGGATCCGGCGAAAAGTTTCGGGATAAACAAGAACCCCGCCGCCCCTACGCCCAGGATTACAACCGCGGCGGCGACTATCGAAACGATTTTGGCTATGGCCGGTTTTTTCGCGGGGGCAACCGGTTCGAGGGTTATCGTCGTTTGGCTCGGCGGAGGCCCTTCATATGGGTTCTGGGCCGGCGAAAGCTTTTCGGGCGCGGCTATCTGCCCGGCCCCGCATTTGGCGCAAAATTTCGCGTCGTCTTTCACTTGCGCCCCGCATTCATTGCAGTACATAAAATCACCTGTTTCTTTCTTCAATTACACTTAAAATCTTTGACAAATCCCACGCTTTCGAATATATATTTCGGGGAATAGGAAAAATTTTTCACGGTTTCAATGGACGAAACGCCGGACAATACCAAAACGGTGTCAATTTCGGATTCTATGCCGGCAATTATGTCGGTGTCCATCCGGTCGCCTATTATCGCCATTTCGGAAGCCCGGCAGTCGAGTATCCGCTTTCCGTTGCGCATCATGAAAGGGTTCGGCTTGCCCACGTAGTATGCGTGCCTGCCGGTGGTGAGCTCGATGGGCGAAACCAAGGCGCGGCAAGCGGGGACTATCCCGTCTTCGGTGGGGCCGGTGAGATCCGGGTTCGTGCCGATCAGCTTCGCGCCGTTCTGTACCAATTTCACCGCCCTGAGGATATTTTGGTAATTGTAGTTTTTGGTTTCTCCGACGATGACATAATCGGGGCTCACGTCGTTTGGCATGATCCCGGCTTCGTAGAGCGCGTTGAACAGCCCCGCTTCGCCGATGACATAGGCGGTGCAGCCCGGAGATTGGTTTTTCACGAAGGCGGCGGTGGCGAGCGCGCTCGTGTAGAAATGAGATTCGTCCACTTCAAGCCCCAGCCGCGCGAGTTTTTGCTGCAGCTCCATCGGGGAGCGTTCGCTCGAATTTGTCAGGAACAGGAACTTTTTGTCTTCCCGCGCCAGCCATTCGACGAAATCCATCGCCCCCGGCAGAAGATTGTTGCCGTGATATATCACGCCGTCCATGTCGCACAAAAAAGCTTTTTTTGACCGGATCGAATCTATGGCTTGATTGTTGATTTTGCATCTCCCCTTTTTTTCAATTGCATGAATTGCATGGCTGATTGTATCCATGCATATCTATTGTATCAGGCAAAATGGAATATATTATTTCCTGGATTTTAATTTTCTTGGAAATATGCAGGCGGCAAGCGCCATAGCGGCAATAAGCGCCAAAGATGCGTCGCCGGTCGGGGCGGCGGGTTCCGGGGCGGCGGGCGGCTCGGATTGGGGCTCCGGTTCCAAAACAGCATCGGGCTCGGGCTCGGGTTCCGGCTCGGGCTCAGGCTCGACGACGGCAAGATCGGCCGAGAGGGTGGCGGGCATGAACACATCGGGGTTTTTGGTCATTTCGGAACCGCCGAGCGCTATGCCGAAAAACGGATCTTGGTCGAATACCCTGTGGAAGTTGCAAGCCAGCGTAAATTTGAAAACGCTTCCGGCCGAAGGGGCGGCAAGGTCTATTTCATCCCATTTCATGGCGATTTCGTATGTCACCACGCTTCCGTTTTTGACCACTTTCGCATTATGGGCCATCACGGCGCCCGCATTTGCCCCCATGAACCAAAACTGGATCGTGTTTCCCGCGCCGTCCACTCCAAAGCCGATGTCGTTGAAGTCGCCGTTTTTGCCTTCATATTCGAACTGGATCCCGCGCGCGTTCCACGAGTTTGCCACGTCGGAATCTTCCATCGCGCCGGAAAAGACATCCACCGGGCTGTCGGTGTACAAGCCGAAGTACAGATATGTCTCGTCCCACATTGCGTAAAAGTCTATTTTCGAATTTTTCACCACATTCATGACGGAAGCCTCATCCGGGTCGTTTGTGAACAGCCAGCCTTCCGAAGACTGGTCCTCATAGGCGCCCAGATCGGTTCCGTCGGAATAGGCATACGACCAAACGGGGTCCCCCCACTCGGCCGGATCCGGATTGCCGTCCATATTGGGGAAAGCGGACGCTTTTTTTATCGTTATGGCCGTGGGCGGGACATATGCTGCTGCCGCGTTGGCTGCAAGAAGCGCGAATAAAAGCGCGAAAATCAATAATGCGCCGATTTTTTTCATGTTGAATGCCTCCCGTAAAATTAATGTTGATGATTTGGAATCTAAGTATATTATAGACCAAAACGATTAAAATGTCAATGGTTTTTCAATTTTTTTGAATTTTCTTTTCTTGCAAGTTGACAAAGCGGAATATATGTAATATAATGTGTGTGGGAAGATGGGAATATTGTAAAAATTAAGGAGGTCAATGCATGGTTTTAAAAACAAATACGCCGGAAAATTTGGGCATTCCGTCAGATGCGATACAAAGGTACATAGAGCATCTCGAACAAAGAAAGCTGTGCCTGCACAGTTTCATGATTTTGCGCCGCGGCGAAATTGCCGCAGAGGGATATTATCCGCCGTTTGGGCCCGACACCCTCCACAGGATGTATTCGCAGAGCAAAACTTTTGTCTCCGTGGCAATCGGGCTCTTGATGGATGAGGGAAAACTCAAGCCAACCGACAAAGTCGCGGATTTTTTCCCGGAATACCAACCGGCGGATATGCACGAATTCGTGGCGGGCATGACGGTAGGCGACCTGCTCATGATGGCGACAGCTTATGATTGGACCACTTACGGCAAAGACGACAAAAATTGGGTATGGACTTTTTTGAACAGGGAACCGTCGCATAAAGGGGGAACGGTTTTTTTGTACGACACTTCGGGGACAGTCATGCTCAATGGAATTGTCGAGAAGCTGACAAAAAAAAGCCTGCTTGACTATATGCGCCCGAAACTGCTCGACCATCTGGGATTTTCAGAGGGGGCGTGGTGCATCGAACGCCCGGAAGGCGGGGCATGGGGTGGTTCCGGAGTCATTTGCTCTACTCATGACATGGCTAAATTCGCGCTGTTCCTGCAAAATGGGGGCAAGTGGGGCGAAAAGCAGCTTTTGTCGGAAGATTACGTCAAGCAGGCCACATCGGCCAAAATAGACAACAGGCTTTCGACTTCAAGCCCCGAGCTGCAATTCGGATATGGCTACCAGATATGGCGCACTCGCAACAACGGCTTTGCCATGGTGGGCATGGGGAGCCAGCTGACCGTATGCGTGCCGGACAGGGATTTGATATTCCTGAATACTGCGGACACGCAAATCATACCGCACGCCAACGATATTATTTTAGACGCTTTCTGGACTGACGTTTATCCGCGCATAGCCGAAGGAAACGAAGTTTTGCCCGAAAACGGGGAAGCTTTCAAAAATTTGAAAAACAAACTCGGAAATCTGGAATTTTTGCCCGTTGAGGGGAACCCCACATCGGAAATGTCCCGCAATTTGTACAGCGGCAAAAAATATGCGCTCGGAAAAAACCGCATGGGCATATCGGAGGCGCAGTTTGTTTTTGAGGGCGGCAAAGGTACCATGAAGTATCGGAACGCGACGGGGAACCATGAAATTGATTTCGGAATCTGCCGCTATGAATGCGGGGAATTTCCCGAGACCCATTATTTCGGCAAAAAGATAGGGGTCCCAAGGGGGAGCGGGTATAGGTACAAGGCGTCGGGCGCGTGGTTTGACCGCGACACATTGGCGATTTATCTGTACATCATCGACGATTATTTCGGCACGCTGAAAATCAACGTGAAATTCGACAGCGAAGAAAATGGGATCACTTTGTCCATGAGCAAGGTCGCCGAATGGTTTTTGGACGAATATGACGGGATAGCCGTCGGGAAACTTTGCCGGGATGGGCAAAATTGATAATTGAAGGAGGGGATGGCATGGAAAATTTTGCAAAAAAAACATGGCCGGTTATTATTTTGGCTGCGATCGTTTCCGTTCTCCTGCATTCGTGCGCGGCAGACAGCGCAAGCGGCAAGGGAGATCCGGGCAATGCGGAAAACGTCGTCCGAAATGACGCGGAAGCCGCCGGCGACGCAGAGCAAACAACTGAAAAAATCGCATACGAAGTGCCGGAAATGGATTGCGGCGGACATACTTTCAGCGTGGTGGACAGGGGAGGCTGGGTGTACTGGAATACCGTGGATGTGTATGCGGAGGCCGAAACCGGGGAACCAATCAACGACGCCGTTTACAGGAGAAACAGGATCATCGAAGAAAAGTTCAACATTTCGATAGCGGAAATACAATTGGAAGACGTCCTGTCATATGTCCAAAAAATCATCCAGTCCGGCGGCGACGATTTCGACGCGTTTTATCCGACTATGAACAACGCGGCCACATTGATCCAAAAAGGGCTCATCGCAAATCTGTACGATGTGCCGCATTTGAGATTTGACAAACCGTGGTGGGACAAAGTGGCAAACGATTCCATGACTATAAGCAAAAAGCTGTACGGGGCGGCGGGCAACATCACCACGATGACCAACGACGCGACATGGTGCATCATGTTCAACAAAGACCTGAACAGGGATTACGGGCTTGAAGATCCGTACAAACAGGTAAAAGAGGGCAAATGGACTCTCGATGCGCTGCATTCCAATTGCAGGGAAGTGACAAAGGATCTGAACGGCGACGGCATATTGACCCCGGAAGACCAATGGGGAGCAGTCAACCAGCACGAATGCGCATATTGCCTTTTCGCCGCCTCGGGGCAAAAAGTGGTCGAAAAAACCGCGGACGACCTTCCGGCCATCGCGCTCGACAGCGACAAATCGGTTTCCGTGCTGACAAAAGTGATAGAGTTTTTGTCCGATGAATATGCGCAGGTGAAAGCCGACGACTACAACGGCAAATACACGAATGTATGGGACGAAGTGAACATAAAATCGTTCAACGAAAGCAGGGCGCTTTACTATATCAGCCCGATAGAATCGGTGAAATTCATGCGCAATATGGAAGCCAATTTCGGAATATTGCCCCTGCCGAAATACGAAGAAGGGCAGGAAAACTATTACAATGCGTTCCAGTACGGAAACGCGACTGTCATGTGCGTCCCCATAAGCGCTTCGGACTTGGAGCGCACGGGCGCGATTCTCGAAGCGTGGGCGGCCGAATCGGTTGACACGCTGACAAAGGCGTATTACGAGATAAACCTGAAAGGCAAGTATTCGAGGGACGACGAAAGCCAGGAAATGCTCGACCTGATATTTTCCACAAGGGTCATAGACCAGGGGATATTTTTCAATTGGTCGGGGATGCTCGACTTTTTTGTGGGGTTTTCCCAAAAGAAAACGATGGATTTTGCGTCGCAGTACGAGAAAATGGAACCCAAATGGATCACGGCGATGGAAAAGACTTTGCAAGCGATCGAGGAAAACAATTAAAAACATATGGGAGGAGAAAATGGCGGAAAGCAAATTTCCCAATGTCCTTTTGATCATGACCGACCAGCACAGGGCCGACTATATTTCGTGCGTCCCGGGCGGCGCATCGCCGGTGAAAACGCCGAACATCGACAAAATCGCAAAAAGCGGGATCAGGTATGAAAACGCCTATTGCGCATACCCTGTCTGCGTGGCTTCGCGGAACGCCATGCTCACCGGGCTGTATCCGCACACCACGGGCGTCATAACCAACAGCGACCGGTTAGATCGGCGCTACAGGACGGTGGCGCACCATTTCAATTCTTTCGGATATATGACCGGGCTTGTGGGCAAGATGCACTTCAACGATTCGTGCTGCCACGGCTTTGAATTCTACACGGGCATAAACGACTGGCTGATGTACCTCGGCCCGAAAGCCGTCCATTACGCAAACGAAATTGCGAACCACCAGCTCACCGGGCATTTTTTTTCCACCATGATCGACGACGGCGCGGGGTTCCCCGATTTGGCCGATGTGTGGGAAGGCGATATATCCCCGTGGGTCGGGGCGGTGAAAAAATACCCCCCCGGCCAGGTGGCTTCCGAATTGGACGAAGAGGATCATCTCGATATGTTCGTGGCCCGCGAAGCGGCCAAATTTTTGGAAAAATACAAGGATCAGCGGTTTTTTTTGACGGCGAGCTTCATGAAGCCCCATACCCCGTTCTACCCGCCCGGGCGTTTCGCCGAAATGTTCCCCATCGAAAGCGTAAACCTGAAAGACCCCGGCGATTTGTCCGCTTATCCCCAATATGTGAAAAATTATTACAAAGGATTTGCAAATGTGCCTGAAATACAGCGCAAAGCGGCTCGGGCCGGCTATTTGGGAAATCTCGCGTTTGCCGATGTCTGCATCGGTTGCCTGTACGAAAAACTGGAGAGTTTGGGCTTGCTGGAAAACACGATAGTGGTCTATACTTCAGACCACGGCGAAATGGACGGGGACCACGGGCTCTACCAAAAATTTTGCTGCTTCGAGCCGGCGCTGAAAGTGCCGCTTGTCATAAGCCGTCCCGGCCATATCCGGGAAAATGCCGTATGCGGCAGCTTGGTTTCGCAGCTCGGGCTGTATCCCACGCTCGCAGAACTCACAAAAACAGCCCCCGCTTCCGCCATGCCGCTCGCCGAAATGGAAAACGCGCCGCAAAAATTGGACGCGGACAGTTTCGCCGAAACCGTAAATGATCCAAATGCCCGGCTTTCCGGCGAGGTTTTCGCCGAATTCAACATAAATGACAAGGCGCGCGGCCAGCATGTGCTTAGGGCGGGAAACTACAAATACATAGCGCACGGAACCGGGGAAGGCGAGCTTTACGATTTGGAAAAAGACCCCGGCGAACTTTCAAATTTGTTCGGCATGGCCGATTACGCGGAGACGGCGGATGTCCTCCGCGAAAAAATAAAAAAATATGTATGAAAAGGGGGAATTTTATGGACAACGGCGGCAATCGCATGAAACTCGCCGACAATTGGCAGATACTCTACGACACCTATGACGCAGGCGAGGAATTGGAACTTTATTCCGGCAAAACGCCCGAAGACGGCTATGGCGTATGGTACCATCAGCTCGACGAATGGCAGCCGATAGACCGGCTGGCGCATTTGCAGGTTTTGCTGGCCGACACGCCTTATTGGGGCAGGGAACTGCGCTGGTTCAACAATGCGCCGTGGTGGTACAAAAACGCTTTCACCGTTCCGGAAACGAAAAAATCGGCGGGCGCGGCCCTGAAGTTCCACGGAGTGGACTATTACTGCAAGGTATGGCTCAACGGGGCGTATCTCGGCGAGCACGAAGGATATTTTTCGCCATTTGAGTTCGAAGTCGGCGATATTTTGAAATACGGCGAACCGAATTTCCTGATTGTGAAAGTATGGTCGCCCTGGGACGTCGAAACATCGTACAAGCCGAGAAACTGCCACAACGTTTACCGCAATATGATCAAAGGGACCTACGAGCACGCCGACACATTTGTCCAGCGCGACTTGAACCCGGTCGGCATATGGAACGAAGTCGAGATATATTTTTGCGAAGCTTTGCGCTTTGAGGGGAACTTGGATATAAGGGCGAAGCCCAAGGAAGATTTTTTGTCGGCGGACATAAAAATTTCGGGAACCGCCTTTGCTGCCATGGATATGGCGGCGCAGCTTACGTGCCGAATCTGCGAATCGGACAGCGGGAAAACGGTGGCAGAGCAAGATTTCAGGCGCGATTTCGCAATTGGGAAAAACCGGGCCGAATTTGCCATGGAAATAAGCCGCCCCCGCCTTTGGGACACATGGGACAGAGGTGGGCAGAATTTGTACGAATTGGAGATATTCATGTCAGGCGTTTTGATTGCTGGCGAAAGTTTCGGGGTGCGCTCAGTCGAACTTGTCAGAAACGAAAATGAGATGACATATATAATCAACGGCAAAAAGCAATATCTCCGCGGGACGACGTATTTCCCCGACAACTATATTTCAAACATGCACGAAAAGCGCTACCTGCGCGACCTCCTTGCCATCAAGTCGGCGGGATTCAATGCGGCGCGCATACACGTGCACGTCGATAAGCCGGCGTTTTACCGCCTTTGCGACCAAATCGGCATAGCCGTCATACAGGATTCCGACATGAACTGGGTACACCCGCAAACTGAGGAATGGAAAGACAGGGCCGTGAAAGTTTTCGGGGACATGATACGCCTGCTTGGCAACCACCCGTCGATCATTTCGTGGATATGCATGAACGAGCCTGCCGGATATGGCGAGGGGCAGATGATGAAAAAAATCCCGGGCCCGCAACTATACGCCGAGGCGAAGAGATTGGATCCCGACCGGCCCGCAATCATGGGTTCCGGCGGGGAAAAAGACCCGGACAGCGGCGACAGCCACAACTATCTCGGCTCGCTCAACGGCGAAAACACGCATTACACGGAGATATACGAAGAACGCTATGAAAAATTGAACACCGAATTTGGTTTCGACGCCCCGCCTTCCGAATACAGTTTGGCAAAACAGCCCTTGCTCTATAAGCGCCTTGAAGCCATAATCGGCGACATACCGCAGATCCAGCATTATCAGTACAGGTACGTGAAGTATTTCATCGAGCATTACCGGATCACGAAATATGCGCCGTGTTCCGGTTATTTCCAGTTCATGTTCATAGACCTTTCGCCCCAGAGCTTTTACGGCGTGTATGATTGGTACGGGGTGCCCAAAGAGGCCCAAAAGGCGCTCGAGGAGAGCAACCAGCCCGTCGGCGCGTTCATGCAGCACAAAGACAAGCCCGAAGCGCTTTGGGTCGTGAACGACAGGGATTATGGGCTGGGGACGTGCAAATTGGCCTACATTGTGACAGACGGGGCGAAGCGGCTTGTCGGCGAAGGCTCATATGAGCTCGAAGTGGGGGCGGATTCGGTTTTGAAGGTATGCGATTTTGGCTTCGAGGCAAATCCCGGGACAAAATACAGGGTGACGCTCACCCTTGCGGACAAATCCGGCGATATAATCGCCAAAAACATTTACGACGACCCCTTTGGCCACCCGCCCCACCCGAAAGGCCAGCCGGGCAATGCATCCCATAATTTCGGCATGCGCCTTTACAACGCATGACGCGCGCTTCGCCATATTCCAAATCTATCTGTACCCGTTGTACATGAGGCCCGCGTCCGTGTCCACCGTGATGGGCACGCCCGAGCGCACGAAATCCACCGCTTTGACATCGGCTGCAAGCAAGGGTATCTCCAAAGCCTTGGCGACCGTTTCCGCGTGGCTTATGTCCACGTTTTCCCAGCTGCCCACCACGATAGCCCCCGCTTTTTTGATGAAACTCATCATCTCGTCGTTGGTCACGGTGCAAATTATGATGTCGCCTTCTTCGAAATATGCGTGTTCGCGGTTTTCCTGCACTTTGAACGGCCGGGCTATTCCGTGCACTTTGCCCCGGTTGTTGCCCTTGCCCTTGACCAGAACGTTTCCCACGGTGCGCACGTTGAGCGAATTTGTCGTGCCCGCCACGCCGACGGGCACCCCGGCCAAAGTGACGATGGGATCCCCGGTCGTGGCCAATCCGAGTTTTATAGCCGCTTCTTCCGCTATGGCAAAAACTTCGGCGGTCCCGTTGATGTTTTCGCTCAAAAAAGGCGTGCAGCCCCAAACCAGGTTCAGCTGCCGGCAAACCACTTCGTCGGCGGTGATCGCCAAGATCGGGCATTTCGGCCTTGACTTCGCGACCATCCTCGCCGCGAAACCCGAATCGGTGATGGGAACGATGCAGGCAGCCTGCAAATCTTCCGCCGTCGCGCAGGCTGCGAAACTGAGGGCGCTTGTGGTTATGCGGTCCACGCTGCGGCGTTTCCGGCGGTCGCCGCTTTCGTTGGCCAAAATATAGTTTTCCGCTTCGAGCGCGATCCTCGCCATGATCGCGATGCTCTCCGCCGGGTATAGCCCGTTGGCCGTTTCGCCTGACAGCATGACCACATCGGAACCGTCGAATATCGCATTTGCCACGTCGTTTGCCTCCGCGCGGGTCGGGCGCGGGTTTTTGCACATGGATTCAAGCATATGCGAAGCCGTGACTACCGGCTTTCCCACCAGATTGCCGGCGTGGATCATCCGCTTCTGCACCAGCGGGACTTCCTCCGGCAAAATTTCCACGCCCAAATCCCCTCTGGCGACCATGATCGAATCTGCAAGCTCGAGTATGCTGTCCAAATTGTCCACCCCGTCGCGGTTTTCGATTTTCGCTATTATCCGCATATGGCGGCCGCCGTTGTTTTCCAGCAATCTGCGGATGTTGAGCACATCGTTTGCAGTGCGCACGAAACTGGCCGCTACATAATCGAAACCCATTTCGATGCCGAATTTTATGTCTTCGATGTCCTGCCCGGTCAGCGAAGGCAGGTTCACGTATATATCGGGGACGTTTATTCCCTTGCGGTTCGAAAGGAAGCCGGAGTTCACCGCGACGCACTGGATTTCCGTTTCCTCTATGGCGGACACTTTCAATTCGAGCAGGCCGTCGTCGATCATGACGCGGCTGTCCACGGCCAAGTCATTTGGCAATCGGTCATATGTCACCGCCACGATGTCTTTGTTGCCTATAATGTCGCGGGTAGTCAGCGTGAACCGATCCCCCTGCTCCAAATAAATTTTGTCGGTGTCGAAGGTTTTTATGCGGATTTCGGGTCCTTTGGTGTCCAATACCAAGGCTATGGGTTTTCCAAGTTCTTCCCTCGCTTTTTTCAGGTTTTCGATGATGGCTCTGCGGGATTCGTTTGTGCCGTGGGAAAAATTGATGCGGGCGGCGTCCATCCCTTTCAGGATCATTTGTTTTATGGTATCCACATCAGAAGAAGCCGGGCCCAAAGTGGCCAATATTTTGGTTTTGCGCATAAATAACCCCCTCAATAAATATTTTTTTTGCTATTATGATAAAATATGATAACAAAATTTTCGGGATTTTGCAAGGCAATTTTGGTAAATTTCTTTTTAAATATTTTTTATTCGCTGTTGAATTTTTGTTGGAAATATGCTATCATAATACATAATGCAAAACTGAAATTTTAGCTGCGGTATTTGGCGCTTTGAGCGGATATATATACAATCTTGAAAAGGTGGTTGATTGCAAAATGAGAAACAAAAAATTATTGGGGGCTTTTTTCGCGGTTCTGGCTATTTTAGCCTCTGTCTTTTCGGCTTGCTCCCCTGCGCCCGAAAATGACGGCGCGGACGCGCCGGCAAAGGACGATTTGGCGGATGCGGGCGAGGCCGATCCGAATGCGGATGGCGGCGATCCGGAAGCGGAACAAAAGTATGAATTTCCGGGCCAAAATTACGGCGGGTATAAAATGCGGGTGCTCATACCCGACCACGACGACTGGGCAATGTCGACAATCAAGGCGATGGCAAGCGACACGGGGCAGGAAGAAGAAAACGGCGATCCGCTGAACGATGCGAACTACAAAAGAAACAGATTGGTCGAAGACGGGCTCGGGGTCGAAATCGAGGAAATACTCGTGTCGGGCCCTGAAGCGAAGGCGAAAAAGGCGATCCAGGCGAACACCGACGATTACGACGTGGTGTTCACGGATTCTTCCCAAGCGGGAATCATCGCAAGCCAAGGGATGTATTTGGATTTGTACGAACTTCCCGGGCTCAATTTGGACAAACCGTACTGGAACCAAAAAGCGAACGAATCCGTCGAGCTTCTGGGGAAACTCTATTTCACCACTTCAGATGCGAACATCATCACAAACGACGCCATATGGCTGCTGTATTTCAACAAGAAAATACAGCAGGATTTGGGGCTTGGCAATCCGTACGCGCTTGTCAGGGAGGGAAAATGGACAGTTGACGCATTTTACAGCATGGCCCGCGAAAGCGCGAGGGATCTCGACGGCGACGGCAGGTGGACGGTCGCCGACCAATGGGGAATATCCACGCACGGGCTCGGCTTTCTCGCGTTTTTCGAGTGCCAGGAGGAAAAATTGGTCCGGTTGGACGAAAAGGGGGAACCCTATCTCGTGAACCCCAACGAAAAATTTGTGAACGCATTCATCAACGCCCATCGGCTGATGGAAAAAGAGAATGGGGTATTCCTCGACGCGCAGGGAAGCTATCCGGGGCAAACTTCGGATCTGAACCACGCGAAAAAAACTTTCATGGCGGATATGTCGCTGTTTTGCGCCGAAGTTCTCGCACATGCGAGGGTATTCCGCGAAATGACCGCCGATTTCGGGCTTTTGCCCCATCCCAAATACGATGAAAACCAAAAAAATTACTATACTTTCATGATCGACACCGTGCCCGCGTTCGGCATTCCCATAACAGCCGCCGAATCCGAAAGGTCTGCGGCGTTCATGGACGCTTTCACGGCGGTTTCAAACGAGGTGCTCATACCGGCGTACTACAAAATTTCCTTGGAGGGCAAATTCACAAGGGATGAGGATTCCATCGAAATGCTCGACATCATACGCGACGGGCGGGTTTTCGATCTCGCCGTATTGTATAACTGGGGCAGCTTCTACAGCGCCGTCATAACTTACGGCACGGGAAAAGAGGGCACCAACCCGATGTCCATATTCGAAAAAAACAGGGGCAAAGTCGAAACCGCCATACAAAAAACATTGGATTCCTTCAACAGCTGGTGATAAAAAAACAAAGGAGGGGTATTTCATGGCAAAAAAAATAGCGGCGATCATATTGGCGCTTGCGCTGGTTTTGCCTTTTGCCGCTTGCGACGGCGGCGGGGAAAGCGGCAAAAATGCCGGTTTGCAAAATGGGCAAGCCGAAAATGGAGAATATGGCGAAACCGCGAAAACCGAAGACCCGGAAGGAAAAGACGACCTCCCCGAAAAGGATTTCGGCGGGGCCGAATTCGTGATCCTCGTGGATCCCGACACTTCGTTTCGGCATTTCTACGATGTGTGCGTGGAGGAAATGGAGGGCGAATTGATACACGACGCGGTATATACGCGAAACCTCGAAATAGAAGAGCGGTTCAACGTGAAAATATCCGACATCCAGAACAACAACGTGTTCGAGGCTATAAGAAAAAGCGTCGCGGCGGATTCTGTGGATTACTGCGTGGCGTGGGCTATGGTGGGCGACTATGTAAGATTGTCGCAGAGCAATATGCTCATCGACTTGCAAAATGTCCCGGAATTGAATTTGGGCAAAAAATATTGGGATCAGAATGTGGTCCGGGATTTCACGATAAGCGGGAAACTATACGGCATAATGGGGGACATAAGCACGTCGGTTTCGGTGTTCACCCATCTTTTTGCGGTAAACAAAGTGATGGCGCAAAACAACGGCATCGATATAGCGGGAATCTATCAAATGGTTCGCGACGGTAAATGGACCTATGACGCATTGTATTCGCTGGCAAAAGATTTGTACAGGGATTTGGACGGGGACGGCACGCCCAACTATGCGGATCAATACGGTTTCGGCGTCACGACGGCGGTGGTCGACGCGATGTTTTCCGCCTCGGGGGAAAAATTGGTCACAAGGGACGGCAACGGCGATTTCATTCTGACCCCGGTGACTGCGAGGATAGAAGCGGTCTTCAACAAGATAGGCGACATTTTGAGCGACAAGACGCTCACCTCCAGCAATTGGAACATAGGCAAGATCGAAGGGGAAATACTCGGAACGGGGAGGGGCGGAGCCGGCTGGTATTCCATCGACCACAAATTTTTCAACAATACCGTTTTGTTCGTGGACATAGACGTCGGGATCATGATGGATTTCAGGTCGATGGATTCGGATTTCGGGGTCGTGCCCGTGCCGAAGTTCGACGAATCGCAAAAAAATTACAGCGTATACGCTTATCCGCTTTACGCGATGCTCACAATCCCGTCCACATACGGCGGCGACGCAAAAGCGCTCGACATGATCGGCACCGTGATGGAGGGGCTGGCCTCGGCGTCGTACAAACATTTGACCCCCGCCTTTTATGACACCGCCTTCGCGACAAAATACACCCGCGACGAGGAATCGATAGAGATGCTGGACATAGTGCTGCGCAGCCGCATTTATGACTGGATGACGATATTCAATTTCGGGAACATATATCAGTCCATCCATTCGCAAGTGGAAAAAAACAGCCTCAACATCGTGTCGCTGTTCGAAAAAAACGAAGCGAAAGCGCAATCCGACATACAAAAACTGATGGAAAGCTATGCCGAAAACGATTAAATATGACCATGTGATATGGGACTGGAACGGAACGTTGCTCGACGACGCAAATTTGTGCCTGAATGTCATAAATGAGCTGCTGTCCAAAAGAAATCTACGGCCAATCAGGGACATTGCGGCTTACCGCGAGATATTCGGATTTCCTGTTATGGATTATTACCGCCGCGCGGGGTTTGACTTCGACAAAGAACCCTTTGAAATACCCGCAAAAGAGTTTGTGCGCCTGTATCACAGCGACGAAAGCCGTTTCCGATTGTTTGGCGGCGCAAAAGAAACACTCGCCGCCCTTTGCAAGATGGGCGCAAAACAGGTCATTCTATCCGCCTCCGAAACAAACAACCTGCGCTCCCAAACGGACTTGTTCGACATCGGGCACTATTTTGAGGACATACTCGGAATATCCGACATATACGCCGAAAGCAAAATAGACATAGGGAAAGCCTACATTGCCGAAAATTGCATATGCGGCAGCAGGGCTGTGCTCATCGGCGACACGGCGCATGACCACGAAGCGGCAAAGGCTATGGGCGTCGACTGCATTCTCATATCCAACGGGCACCAAAACAAAAACAGGCTGCTTGGGCTCGGCGTCCCCGTTTTGGGGGATATAAGGGAAGTTTTGCGCGCGGTAAAATGAATCATAAAATTATTGTTGAAAGTTAATGAGGATTTTCTATGGACAACCGCCAAAACCATGACCGCCGCCCCAATATTCTTTTGATCATGTGCGACCAGTTGTGCGCTTCGGCGCTGGAGGTTTACGGCGGGACAGCCGATACCCCAAATATTGGCAAACTCGCGGCGAACGGCGTGCTGTTTGAGTCCGCCTATTGCCAGACGCCTGTCTGTTCCCCATCGAGGGCATCGATTATCACGGGCCGGTATCCGCACCGCCACGGATTGGTTTCGAACGTCATGCGCGTCGATTATCCCATGGTCGGCGGGCCGGAAACCGAAGAGGGCATTGACAGCCGCGACATCACAACCGAAGGTCTGCTCCACGCCGGCGGCTATCAGACATCCCATAAAGGCAAATGGCATATTTCAGGCGAAAAGCTCGGATGCTACGAATCGATGTACACGGAAAACTATGAGTACGCAGATGAAATGCGGGAAATTTTTGAACGCTCCGCGAAACTGCCCCGTGAAAATTATATGGAATGGTACGGCTGGAAAATCCCGGTTGTACGCAACCAGGATTATTCGGAAAGCCTCGCGAATATCCCCGAACGCTGGATGTCCAACCAGTCCAAGGAACTATTCACAAAATTCGGCAGGCTGGATTTATCTCCCGAAGACACTTTCGATTACCGGATCGCTTCAAAGTGCGCCGATGCGATATTGACGGCAAAGGAGCCGTTTATGCTGACCTGTTCGTTCAATATGCCGCACGATCCGAACGTCGCACCGTCGCCCTATTACAAAAACGTGGATATGTCGCATATCAAAGCCGACGCGTCGCTTTATTGCGACGCGGCTTATCTTGGCGATCTGTCAAAAGATATTCCCGCCCACGCGGGCGACGCTTTTTTGACGGAATTTTTGCGCGTCTATCATGCCGGCCTAAAACTCGTGGACGACCAGATAGGCCGGCTGTTCGAAGCGTTGGAGCAACGCGGAATAACAGGCAGCACCGTGGTCATCTTCACGGCCGACCACGGCGATATGGCGGGCGGACACGGGATGTTCTGGAAATCCACGCGCGCGTTTTATGAAGAAGTGGCGCGGGTTCCGCTGATTATATCCGCTCCCGGGCACAACAAAAACGCGCGTTACTCAAAACCCGTGGAGTCAGTGGATATAATGCCGACCATACTTGGGTTGTGCGGCGTGAAAACGCCCGAAAATACCGACGGAGCAAATCTTGCCCCGGCGCTTTCGGGCGGGGAATCCGGAAAAAATACGGCGCTCTGCGAACGCTTGGGATTTGGTCCGGGCAACATAAGATACCGGCACACAAACGATAGAAATTACAATTTCATGCTGCGTGCCGGCAAATTCAAATATATAATCCACCATACGGACAACAGTGGCAATCCGGAAGACGCACGTTTGTTGTTCGACCTTGAAAATGACCCGAAAGAATACGAAAACTTGTGCAATCGTCCCGGCTTTGAAGCCAAAACCGCCGAAATGCATTCGCTTCTGCAAAAACGGCTGTCGGAAAGCGGCTATGAATTATAATAGCCAAAATTTTCGGGCTTCACCTCAAAACTATGTTTTCCCCGGTCAAGCCGACATAAGCCCCGTTTTTCGCTTCGTTCGTATCGGCGTGCGCCAACAGCCATTTGTTCGTGGCCTGCAGCCTGCCGTCTTCGCCGTTGAGCTGCCCGATTTCCGGTTTTCCGACGTTCGTGCCTCTCGGAAGACCGACCACAGTCCGGAAATGGTCGCTGCCGTCGGCGGTGCAGGGCGCGTAATGCAGCGTCGTTTCATAAAGCGCCACGGCTTTTCCGGCGGGCACCAAAAACGCCTCTACTTTGGAAGTGTCGAGCTTGCCGTTTTCGACGTCGCGCAAATCGGCGAGCAGCAGGACGTAAGGCGTGCTCGCCACGATAAATTCGCTCCCCCGGTGATATTCTAAGCAATTGAGCCGCACGTTGTGCCCGTTGCAATAGCCCAATTGAATCGGCAGCCCGCCGAACAGATTGTTTTTGATCTGTGCGCAGACAGACCGGTTTTGCAGGGTAGGCTCCTCCGCTTTGTAAACCACGCTGTCTTTGGGACAAGGGGTGCCGTTCAGCGAATCGAGCAGGCTGTCGAAGTCGTAGCCTGTGACCTCGAATCCGTAACGCTTGAACGCTTTTTCCGAATAATTCAATGTGACCATGTGTGCCCTCCTAAATATATTTTGATATCATATTATCATGGTTTTATAGTATCACGAAAATATCAATATTGTTTGTGTTTTAATTGGCTGAAATGTGAATAATGACAAACAAATTTTGTCATTATTTGAAAAAAACCGCGTTAAAACGGTTGTAAAAACAAATGAACCGGAGGAATCAATTATGCCAAAATTACTTTATCAGGGACACGGCAGTTTCAGATTGACCGCAAACGGCGGATTAGTTGCCTACGTTGACCCATATGCGGGCGGGGGCTATGATGTGCCTGCAGAAGTTATACTCGTCACGCACCAGCACGGCGACCACAATAGGATCGAATTGGTCCCGCAGAAAGAGAACTGCCGCATTTTCTCAAATCGCGAAGCAATCGGGGCGGGCTGTCGCATGAATTTGCGCCTTGACGGTTGCGGCGAAGAAGATTTTTTTGTCGAATCCGTCGAGGCGTACAATAAAAACCATGATCCGAAAGAGTGCGTGGGCTTTATCATCACGCTTGACGGCGTCAAAATTTACGCGAGCGGCGACACTTCGAAAACCGGGCAAATGGAAACATTCGCAAAAATGGAACTCGACTACGCCATACTCTGCGGAGATGGCGTATATAACATGGATTTGGATGAAGCCGCCGAATGCGCGAGGCTCATAGGAGCGAAGCATAATATCATAATTCATCTCAAACCCAAAACGTTGTTTGACCGCGAGAGAGCCGAGCGTTGGGACGCGCCAAATAAAATAATCGTTGAGCCGGGAGAAGAAATTGTTTTGTGAAAAAAGCCGATTGTTTGGCTGTTAGTTGGGCGAAATACAAAATATAACAGGAATTATTTAAGGTTTGAATTGCGAACGCAGTGTGTTCGTAATTATATAAATGTGTTTTGAATTATGCACGCATGCGTTCACAATTTGGATTATGTTTCACTTTCTATATGCAAATACTCTTTCAAGCCGTTTTGCAATATCTGCGAAAAATTTACACCGTTACGTTCCGCTTCTACATTCAACCATTGCGGTATTGTCAACGTCTTTTTTACTACCCTGTTATTTATTCTGTCCCGTACTGGCGGCATAAATACTTCGATCAGCATTGCCGCTTCGTTTTCTTCAAGTTTTATATTTTTGATGTTTGACGGTTCGGGAATCGTTTCGTTGTCCTGCTCCATGCTCCAAAGATGAAGTCCCAAAACTTCTTTTGCCATTTGAGAAATTTCATCTTCCGTTTCAGCGCAGGTAAAACAACCGTCCAAATCCGGAAAATTTATTGATATGCCGTCGTCGTCGAAACTTATTGCCGCTATATAACTATATTTATCTTTTTTTATTTTCAATTCAGCCTCCTGTAATATATATTTATTTGAATTTTATTCCCGATTGTTGCTCTATGCGCTTCAAAGTTTTTATCGGTATATCTTTCTGCGGGTGTTTTAATGTAACTTTTCCTTTTTTCGTGGAGTGTTTGAATTGGTGGTGACTTCCCTCGCTCATTTTATCGCTCCTGTATTATTATAGCACGTGTGTTTGTACGTGTCAAGCGGATTTGGAAAATATTAACTTTAAAATATTTATAAAATATATATTTCAATTATTTGTTTAATAGCTTCAATATATAAATTATCCGCTATTTTATAAGGTTTATTATAATCATCTTCATTATTTGATATTATATATTTTCCACGTTCACGCCGCTCAAAATCGGAATCGTTCAAAAAATTTTCAAATAAATCAAATTTTACGAAATCAACCACAAAGTAAGCGATTTTAGACATACTCTGTGGTTGATTTGATATTATAATATAATTACAATACTGCTTTTCCTGTCCGAATCCCCTATCCCCTGTCGATGAATATGGGTTCGTCCTCTATTTCCAATTCGTTTTTGTCTTTTTCCGGGTTTTCGGCGTAGTATGGGTCGATCATGTATTTTTTTACGTTCGGGTAGGCGGCGAAACAGGCGATGAACGAGCCGTTTGATATGAGCAAAAAAAACGGCGCGATGATCCCAAACGGTATCGAAAATATGAAGACGACCACATAGAGCAGCATGAGCGCCGCGATCCCGAGTATCGCCATGAAATTCCGCTTGATTCCCAGCAGCGCGAGTATGAGCGAGTTCTTTATCAGCTTTATCGGCGAAAGCTTGAAAGTTATCAAAAGGATGTACAGGTAAAACCTCATGATGAAATATATGACGCACATGGCGAACATCAGCACAAACAAAGCGGTATTTGAACCTCCGGGGCTCACATAGTAGACATACGTCGAATATCCCAAGAGGATCATCAGCGCAAGGTCGGCGAAGCCCAACAGTATCGAGCCAAAGAAGTTCTTTTTTATGGTGTGGAAAAAATCGTGCCACAAATAGGCGAAATCGCCCCTCGTGTACGCCCTTAGGATATACGTCATTCCGGCGTTTGCCGGCCCGAAGGTCAAAAACACGGTCAAGGCTATGGTGTATAGGACTGTGGTCGCGGTGTTGCCCGCAACCACGATGCCCTGCGATCCGAAAACGCCCACGAGGTTCGCCGTGCCGGGTGTGGGAAAGCACAGATGCGCACCGTAAACGGGAGCATAGAATATGTTTGAGGGTGCGGGAGCCCTCGTGGAAAAAATCCCGGTGTAGGACAAAATCCCGCATATGACGGGGGATAGCATGAGCGCGAATATGAGGTTCACGATTATGAGGTTCCAGAATTGCGATTTGTAGGCCGAAAAGAAACCTTTTAGGCTGTAGCGCTCTTTGTCCGTCACTTTTTTGTTTTTTGCGCCTTTCCCGTCTTTGGTGTTGTAACCCGAAAGAAAGGAAAAAAACTTTTTGCTGAAATTGTTTGCGGGGGAATTGTTGTTATTGTTGTTGTTTTTGCCCGCCATTTTTATCCTCCGCCGTTTTCGGCGGCATCCAAGGGCATATCGACGGAAGTCTCGTTTGCCGCGTCATTTTCGGCTTCCCCGGGTTCTTCGGCTGTTTTTTCTTTTTTGAATATTTTCGTGATTTTTTCGATCATCGAAGGCGCTTTGTCCACAAGCCCGCTTATCGTCCCGATCAGGTCCTTGTTTTCGGCGGGCGCGTTCACGCCGAGCAAACTGACATCGCCGCTTTCGCTTACCACGAGAAAGGCGACGGGCGAAATGGTGAATCCCGAACCGGCGCCTCCGCCGAAATTCGGGGGCTTTTCGGGCGCGGCCTTGCTGTTGTAATCCATTCCGCCCGAGGCGAACCCCACGGATATTTTGGATACGGGAATGATCGTGGCGCCGCCCGGGGCTTTTATCGGCTCCCCGACCACGGTATTCGCGTCGGTCATCTTTTTGAGATTTGCGAGCGCGGTTTCGATCATTTGGCTCAAATTGGTTTCCGGCATATTTTTCATCGCTCCTCTTTCATTGGATTTTTGTGTTTCATCGGTTGGTTTTTTGGGGATTTAGCCAAAATTTCAGGAATTTCATGATGGAGGCGATTCCCAGGGCCGCAATATGCGCCGCCCTCACGCAAAACTTTACATCTATTCTGTACGAGCTCCGGGTTTTGGAAAAATCCGGGATTATTTTCACGCTGTCCGTTTTCTTCCGGACCCGGAAGTTGCGCTCCAAAAATTCGTTCAGGCAATATGCCGACGCTATAGCCTCGCCGTACAGCATGGCGGTTTTTTCGGCTTCGCCTGCGGCCAATATCAAATCGATTTTGTATATTTTCGCTTTGAAATGCTTTTTGAACCTTTTGAGGAGCGCTGTGCCTATCGCTTTTATCAAATCGAAAATTTCGCCTATTTCATGTTTCTTTTTTTCTTTCGGCGGTTCCCCGCCGGTTCTCTTTCGCTTTTTTTCTTTTTCGCCTTCTTTAAGTTTTTTTTGCTTTACGGGCTTTTTTGGCTTTTCCTTTTTTTGCCTTGCGGGAATTATGCGGATTTTGTAAAACCCTATTTTGGCGAAGACCCTCACGCTTTCCTCAGCGGACGAATCGAAGCTCACGCGCACGGAAAGGTTTATCGACAATATGGCCGCGAAAAGCGCGGATACCCCCGCCATGACGTATAAAAAAACCATAAAAGGCACCTACTTTTTATCCTTCGGATTCCGCCAAAAAGCCGATCCCGCCGATTTCGCTTTTGAAGTTTTCTATTTGCGGCAGTTCGGAAATGTCGGAAAGCCCAAACAAGCTCAAAAATTTTGCGGTGGTTCCGTATACATACGGCTTGCCCGGCAGGTCGAGCCTGCCCTTTTCCTCCATATAGCCTTTTTCCATCAGGGAGCCTATCATGTACGCGCAATCCACGCCCCTTTGCTGCTCTATGTAATTTTTGGTCACCGGCTGGTTGTAGGCCACCACGGCGAGAATTTCGAAGGCGGACTTCGAAAGGCTCCTTATCTGCCTGGCGTTCGACTTCAGCACTTTTCTTATGTGTTCTATGTGCTCCGCCCGCGCCACAAGCTGGACATATTCCCCCGCGACCACGACTTCGAGCCCGCTGTTTTTGGCGTTGTAAGTTTCGGCGAACTGCAAGACAATGTTTTTGAAATCGGGTTTCGCGAAATCCAGATCTTCGGCCATATCCAAAATATCCTTGAAATTTATCGGTTCCCCCGCCGAAAACAACACCGCTTCGATTATATTTCCTATTGAATCCGTTGACTTTATACCATCCATCGCCTTTATCGGTTTCCTCGCTGTTTGTTTAGGGTGAAGCGGCAGTCCAATATGCCGCTTCCGGAAATTTCGATCCTGTTTGTCTTCAAAAGCTCGAGGATCGCCGCGAATGTGGCTACTATGTCGTCGCGGCCGCCGGCGTCGCGCTCGTTTTTGAGCAAGCCCAAAAAATCGAGGCTTTCATTTTTGTACAGCCGCCTGATTATCGAAATGATCTTTTCCGCCATGGTAACGGTTTTTTTGTTTGCGAAAATTTTTATCGACTCTATCGTCGGGGGAAGCTGATCCCTTTTTCTCGATGCGATTTCCATGAGTATCCCGTACAGCATCGCGGGATCCAAGGTCTGTTGGGGAGCGGTTTCGCCCTCTTTGTCTTCGTATATGATTTTGTCCTCGGGCTTTTCGTATCTGTCTTTATAGGCGCCGAAACGCTCGGACAAATAGTCGGCTATCTTCTTTATTTCGGAATAATCCAGCAAAATCTTTACGAGTTCTTCCCTCGGGTCGGGTTCGTTCTCCTCCTTTGGCAAAAGCAGCTTGCTTTTTATGTACAATAGCTTCGCCACCATGTCGATAAATTCCGAGGCCACGTACAAATCGGATCCTTCCATTATGAAGATGTATTCGAGATATTGTTCCAAAATCGAGGATATGGGTATGTCGAATATGTCTATCTTGTTTTTTTCTATCAGGTGCAGCAACAAATCGAGCGGCCCCTGGAATATATCGAGTTTGTACTCTATTTTGTATTCCGCCATAAATCCCCCAAATCCCCTATTTCAAAAGCAGAAAAGGCAGCAAATTCAAAACATGGACGATTCCGTCTACTATCAATCCCGAAAAAAATTGCAGCGGAATTCTCAGTATCCCCGTATACAAAAGCAAAATCAAGACCAAAAAGCTGTAGCGCTCGATATAGTTGTAGTAATAGCCGAGCCGGGGAGGCAAAAAATAGCTTACCAGCCGCGAACCGTCCAGCGGCGGGACGGGTATGAGATTGAAAACTGCGAAATATACGTTCAAAGTCATGAAATATGTGAAAAAATAGCGGGCCATTTCCACAAAATTCGAAACTTCCCCCGCGAAATTGAAATAGAAATAATTGATCAGCCCGAGCGCGAAAGCCCCGAAAATCGCCATCAATATATTCGAGGCGGGCCCTGCGAGCGCGGAGAGCGCCATGCCTTTTTTTGGGTTCCTGAAATTTCTGGGATTTATCATCACGGGCTTGGCCCAGCCGAAGCCGAGCAGCATGAGCATGATAAAGCCTATTGGATCCATATGCTTCAACGGGTTCAGCGATAGCCTGCCCATGTTTTTGGCTGTGGGATCCCCCATTTGGTAGGCTATATAGCCGTGGGCGCATTCATGGATTGTTATCGTTATCAAAAATATGGGCAGAAAATACAAAAGGTCGATCAAGTCCTGCGAACTAAAATTAAGCAAATTTCTCAGCAATTCAAAAAACCCCCAGTTCACGCCATTCGTTAATCATGCCTTTATTATGCTCCTTTTATATGAACTGTCTTTAAACTTTTTGCTTTTTTTTGTTTTGCTTCCGGTAGTATCTCTTCAAAAACGGCTTTTCCATGAGCCGTTTGAGCCTGAAAAAGACGCTTTCCGCAGGCTCGATCGGATCCACGAGTATGGCCGTGATTTTGGCCCTTTTGGCGGCCATCACGTCGGTGAATAGCTGGTCGCCCACGAACGCGGCGTTTTTGGCGCTCAGGTCCATTGCGTCCAGCGCCTTTTTTATGGATTTCGCCGAGGGCTTTTTTGCTTCGGGGTACGAAAAAAAATTGAAATCGGAGTTGAATGTATCTACCCTCTGCCTGCTGTTGTTCGAGACAAAGCATATCAGAAAGCCTTCGCTTTTCAACTTTTCCATTAAAACCGAAACTTCCTCGGTGGGCCGCGCCTGCCTGTATGAGACAAGGGTGTTGTCTATGTCAAAAATCAGGCCCTTTATGTCTTTTTTTTTCAGCGAGTCAAAATCTATGTCGTATATTCCGGAAAAAACGAAATCGGGGGTGAAATATCGGAACATTTTTAATCCTCAAAAGAATTGTACCGCATCATACGGTACAATTCGGGCAAAATTTCGGCTGTTCGCTATTTGTCCAATTCGCTTTGGACCTGTTTCCATTCCCAAACGATGCTGTCTCCCTCTTTCACATTGTCGCTGATTTCTTTTTCTTCGCCGTTCACAGTGCAAACCCAGTCATAATAATAGTCGCCTATCACATCTTCGGGTTCTGTTTCTTTTTCCTCTTCGGCATTCTCTTCCGCGGGAGGTTCTCCCTCTTCTGCGGGCGGTTCCTCCGTGGGGTAATCGTTTATGAAAAATTTGACGATGTCGGAACCTATCCGCTTGACCGTGTTGAGCTGCAGGTCGTAGTCGAACTCGATTTCATAGACTTCATCGCACATCTTTTTCGTGGCGCGCAAAACCGTGAGTTCGCTTGCGGTGCCGGTAACCATCAAATCCATATCGCAAATCTCGCCCTCGGAACCGGTTATTTTCATATGCACCTTTATGTCTTTTTCCGCTTCCGACTGGTCGCACGACGCGAGCGCGGCGACCGATAAAACCATCACGGCGACCAGGGCGGCTGACATGATGCGCTTTATTTTTGTGTTCATAAAATGACCTCCGTAAAATTATAATTTTCATTTACACGCATATTACATTATAGTTAAAATTTTCGGCGTTGTCAAGCGTATGTTGAAATAATTTTCCATAAGTACAATTTAAATTAATAAATCTGACATAGTTTGCCCGTTACGGCAGCTCGCGCGCCGAAATATTTTTGAGGTTTCCGCTTGCGCCAATCTCGTACATGAGCGCCCCGGCGACCTCCCCCCTTCTTTTCAGGTCGCGCAAAACCAAATACACAAATCCGAGGCTGGCGCCGGACGCGCCTGTTTTGGGAATTTGAAAACTCGCTTCCTTTGGGTAATACGCATCCGCATTGGAAGCGCAGTTCAAGGCGCCTACCATTGCGGGCGTCCCGCTTTCGTAGGCGTAGATATAGGTTTCGGCGAGATAGCCCGCCGGTATTATGTTTTTTTGGCTTACGCTGATGCTCACCGAATCTTTCAGATTTTCGGCGGAGATGCTTTTCGCCTGTTCGGCCAATATCCGTTCCGCTTTTTCTTGTTTCAATACCGGCGCGCCGTCTGCGGGGGAAAGGAAGTAGTCGCCTTGGCCGATGGCGCACTCTTCCGGCAGTTCGCGCAAATCGCTTCCCCGAAGTTCAAAATACAGCACGGAGGCTATGATTTTGGCGAGTTCGCCCCTTTTCAAGGTGCTTGTCGGCGAAACTTTGCCTTTTTCGTCGCCCCTGATTATCCCGTTGTAGAAGCATTTTTGAAAATACTCGCGGTATGGATCGGGAATTTCCGAATAGTCGGCAATCGCGGTTTTGATTTGTCCCAAGATTTCCCGGTCGTACCCGCCGCCATTGATGAATTCGTTGCCGTTGCCGCCTATTTCGCTTTTCAGGAAGTTTGTCCTGGTTCTGCCTTTTTTGATTTCAAACGATTTCGCTATGAATTTTGCCGCATCCATTCGCTTTATCGGCGCCTCGATTGCCAAAGCCGCGCTTTCCGATATCGCGGCGCCCCCGCCGCCCATGAGCTTTATCCCATAGAAATCGAGTTCTTCGCCGCCGAAAATCCCCAAGTCGCACATCAGCTGGATATATCCCGAATACCACAACCCGGCTCCTTCGACTTTGTTTCTCGCCAAAAAATCCCTGCTTTTTTCCGCCATGTATTCGAGGCCGAGGTATCTCGCGACAAAGGCGGCAATCTCGCTTGTCCTGACTTCGGCGCCGGGCGCGTATGAGCTGTCCGTCATTCCCTCTATTACGCCGTCCTCATACAGGCGTTTTACATAGGGATAATACCAGTCCCCCGGGGTTACGTCCCCCAAGGCTCCCACGTCGCGCCGAGGCGCCGCGCCCCCGCAAAAACAAAACGGGAAAACCAGCGCCGCCGCAACAACCAAGGCGGCGAATTTTTTTGAATGCAGGTTCATCATTGGACAAAATCCTCCCAGTTGGGCTGGTTGTCGTAGCCGCCCAATGTCGGTTCTTCCGTGGGAGGCTCCGTTATTTCTTCGGCGGCGATCGTTTCCGGTTCGGTGAATGTCTCTGCGGTGGTTTCGGCGACGGTCAAAGTCGGCTCGATGTACTGGCTTTCGGGTTCCGTGTACGGCGGCATAATGTTCGTGTACGGCGGCGCTATGAGATCAGACCAAGTTTCGGTTGCGTATTTGGAGTTTTCATCGGTTTCGCGGGTATCTTCGGAGGTTTCCTCGATTTCTTCCGTTTCCGTTTCTTTTGGCGGGGCGGCATAGCACATTTTGCAGATTTCCTTGGGCTCGCTGCTCTTGGAATAATATCCGGTATCCGTCGAACCGCAATTCGGCCCCGGCGCCAATCCCGACCTTTTGCAATATTTGGCCTCGACAATGGTCGGAAGTTCCGGGAATTTTTTGGGATCCCCGTATATCGGTTCGTGAATAGTGTCCATGACGTAGTTGAAAAGCAGCATCGGGGGGTTTCCGTCGCCTGCGGGCACGTTCATGTATTTGGGCAAATCGTAGCCAAACCAGCAGCCGCACAGATAATACGGGGTAAACCCGATGAACCAGCGGTCGTATTCCTCGTTGGTGGTTCCCGTTTTGCCGGCCACTTCGATTTTGTTTTTCATCTTGAGCCCTTTCGCGGTGCCGTCCTCCACCACCCCTCTGAGCAGTTTGGTCATTATCCAGGCGGTTTCCTCTTCGATCACCATTTTCCTTTCGGGCGCATTGTCCAAAATCACGTTTCCGTCTTGATCCGTCACCAATGTGAATGAGCGCGGCTTCGTGTATATGCCCTCGTTGGCAAACATCGCATAAGCGGCCGTGAGGTCGTAGACGCTGACCCCGTTCGTCATGGCGCCCAGCGCCAGCGGGGCATAGTCCACATCGCTCATCACCCTGCCGCTGGGCAGCGTCATTTCCTCGACAAGCGACCTTATATTCAATTGGTCGTACATGAACCGGAACGAAACTTCCGGGGTCAGCTGCATGAGCGTCCATACCGCGGTGGTGTTCTTGGAAACCGCTATTGCCCGGCTGAGGCTTATCATGCCCTCGTTTCCCGCAGGATAGTTCGGGGGCCAGGGCCTATTGTTCAGGGTCATCGGAGGCGAATCGTTCATCGGGGTGCCCCAGTTTATGATGTTTTGGTCGATTGCCGGCGCGTAGACCGAAACCGGCTTTATCGAAGAGCCCGCCTGCCTGACCGAACCGGAAGCCCTGTTTAGCCCCCTTTGGACTTTTTCGTCCCTGCCACCCATAATGCCGAGCAAATACCCGGTGTAGGGGTCGATCACCACCATGGCGGACTGATATTTCAGCGCCCCTTCGGGCTGGGCGGGGAAATATTCGTCGTGCGAATACACCCATTCCATCACGCCCTGTATGTCCGGGTCCATGCAGCTGTATATTTTAAGCCCGCCGGAATACAGTTTGTTGGAAGCCTGCTGCCTCGTATAGCCGTATTTTTCCATGAGCGCCGCCATCACGTCTTCGATTATCTGGTCCACGTAATAGGATTTGACAGTTTCCACATACGACTTTTCGGGCCGGTTTATCGCAAGTTCCTTGTCATACGCCCCGTCAAATTCTTCTTTTGTTATCAGCCCGTAGGACAGCATATTTTTCAGGCACTCGTCGCGGCGGTCCTTGTTTCGCTCGGGCCTGGTTATCGGGTTCATCTTGGTGGGCGACTGCACGATCGAGGCGATGGCGGCTGCCTCTATGAGGTTCAGGTCGCAGGCATTTTTGTTGAACAAGGTGTTGGCGGCGGACTGGACCCCGTAACAGCCGTTTGACAGCAGCACGGTATTCAGATAATTTTCCAATATCTCCTCTTTGCTCGTCCTGCTTTCTATGTACATCGCCCTGCGGATCTCCTGTATTTTCCGCTGGATCGTCTGGTCGTCGTCGTCCGTCATCAGTTTCACGAGCTGTTGGGAAATGGTCGAGCCGCCGTACGTGGCGCCGTCGCTCGGCATAAAAAAGTTGCTCGCCGCGGCGGCGGTCCGAAACCAGTCGACGCCCTTGTGCTCCCAAAATCTCCTGTCTTCGAGGGCGACGAAAGCATCCACGAGGTATGTGTTGTTTTTCGTGATTTCGCTGTACTTGACCCAGGTGCGGTTTTCCGAGCCGTGCAGCTGGTCCATTTCCACCAGCTGGGGGTTTGTTTTCTCGAACCTGTCGTCGTACTTGTAGTAGTATATGAAAGTGGTGAGTTTGGATTCGCTGGACATGGTGACCAAATCGGGCATAGTCGGGTCTATGTAATTCACAATGTAGAAAAAGAAAGTCCCCGCCACTATCCCCCCGGTGATTATGACGATCAAAAGAATGGTAAGCACTATGTTGATTATATAGGAAAATATCTTGAAATTCACGAAAAAAATGGTCTTGACCGCTTTGACCGCTTTCGAAGGCTTCTTTTTTTTCGTTTTTGAAACGCCGTTGTCGTTCATTTTCATGGCTCCTTTCTCATTGGTTTTGTTTTTGCCTATCTTCCCAAGGCGGCGTTTATGTCTTTTTCATATGCGGAGAACGTGCCGCCGCCCGCCCCGAGGTATATTTCAGTTATTATTCCGGCAGGGTCGATGATAAGCGTGTAGGGCATCACATTTGTGGGATATTTTTTTTGGATCGCCCCGCTTTCGTCGAGGCCGATAAAAAAACCACAGCCATTTTCGGCGGCGAAGGCTTCCACTATTCCCTTTTTTTCGCCGCAGTTTATCGCCAGAACCGCAAGATCCCCCCCGAACTCATCAGCAAGCGCCCGGAGCCCCGGCATTCCGTCCGTGCAGGGGGTGCACCATGTGGCCCAAAAACTGACGAGCGCCGCCTTTCCGCGGCAATCGGAAAGTTTCACGGTCTCTCCCCCGAGAAGAGCGGCTTCGAAATCAGGCGCCATATATCCGATTTCGACTTTTGTTTCGATTGTTTTTTCCGCTTCTTCCGTTTCGCTTTTTTCGCTTTGCGGCGCGTTTTGGGTTTGCCCAAAGCCGCAGCCCGCGAATATGGCAATGGCGGCCATCGAAGCCAAAAGCGCCATGCCAATAAACCTACTCATCGCCGCCAAACTCCATTTCGCTCAAAATTTGCGTGATTTTGGCCGCGTTTTCCATTGAATGATCCGATATGAAGTTTAGTTCCGGGGTGTTTCTCAAATTCAGCCTTTCGGCAATTTCGCGCCTTATGTAGCCTTTGGCCGAAATGAACCCCTTTTTCACATTCTCGAAATCGCCGTCAAGCACGCTGTAATATATTTTCGCGAATTTCAAGTCCCCGCTCACCTCGCAGCGGGTTATGGTCACAAGCCCGGAACTCACGCGTGGGTCTTTTGCCTCGCGCACTATCTGCGACATCTCCCTGCGCATCCCTTCGTTTATTTTGTCCATTTTATGCGATGGCATATGCCCTCCCTAAATCCGGTCGGCTGCGGGGTTCTCCCCTATTGATTGCCGACCAATATCCCAATGTATTTTTCCCCCGTGTTTTTTGCATTCGGGTTATATGCGGCATCCGCTTCGGCGCTTATCCCTGCTTCGCTTATGTTTTTGTCCAATATGTCCTTGTATTTCATGGCAACGACATAAAACCTGCCGCCCGGGTCGGCTTTGTATGTTTCGATGCCTTTCAAAATGGCGTCGATGTCAAAATGTGCCATCCTGTACAAAAACTCGATGTCCAAATCGAAATTGGCCTCCCAGAATTCGGCGTTTGACATCGCGCCGATAACGCCGCCGTTTTCATCGAAGGGGGCTTCTGCCGCAGGCGCGGGAGCAGGAGCGGGCGCGGGAGCCGGTGCAGGGGCCATGTCCATTTCAAAATCTCCGGGCGCCGCCGCTTCGTCTGCCATTTCGTTTTCCCCTTTTTGCGCTTCTTCTGCTTCCGGCGCCGCCATGATCGCCGCGCCGTAACCGTCATCTGAGCCGCCTGCGGCCGGGATGCGGTTTTCCGAATTTTTGTCGTTTAATTTCGCGAACATATCGAGCATCCCGCTTTTTGAGGCGGCAAAAACCATCAAAATGATCGCCGCGGCCGATATGAGCCCGAAAGGCACATATATTTTTTTATGCGGCTTTTGCTTTTCTATGGCGATTCCGCCTTCGGCTATCTTAGCCGACACATACCCGGAAATTGAAGGCTCGGGGGCATATGCCGCTTGCGCCGCGGCTTCGAGATACCTGCTTTCCGATTCGATGAAATCGCAGCAGGCGGCGCATTCCCCGATATGCCTGTCGATAAAACTTCTGTCGCCGTCTGAAAGCTCCAATTCCCGCGAATTTTCATAATCGCCGAAAACGATCAGTTCGTCGTGAAGATATTCGTCCGCCAGCGATTTCACCTTTTCGCAGTCGCTTTCGTATGTTTTTGGTTGGATTTTTGATTTGGGCACGCCGACAGCCCCTTTCGTTTTTTGTATTCGATCATGTGTATAAGACGGATATAAATCAAAAAAGTTCGCCGTTTTCGTTATTTTTGAGTATATAGTTTTTGAGTTTCTCCCTCGCGCGGTTCAACCTGCTCTTCACCGTGCCGATTTCGAGCCCGAGCATATCGGAAATCTGCGCGTAGCTGACGTTGTTCAAGTCCCTCAGCGTTATGATTTCCCTCAGGTCGCCGGGGAGGGAATTTATGATTTCGCGGATCTTTTTTATTTTTTCCGCCCTGATAAGCCGCTCCGAAGGGTCGCCGGCGAAGTCCGGAAGCTGGATTTCCCGAGGCTCGCCGTATTCGTCCGAGGAGGAGAGGGAAACTGTCTTTATCTTTTTTTCTTTTCTGTAGAAGTCGAAGATCAGGTTTTGGCATATCCTGTAGATCCAAGTCGAAAATGCGCTGTCCGTCCTGTAGCCGGCCAGCATTTTGTAGGCGCGCAAAAAACATTCCTGGGATATGTCCCGGGCGTTTTCCCTGTTGTTTAGCTTGGACATGGCGAGGCTGTATATCATTTTTTCGTATCTTTTCACGATGATTTCAAATGAGTCCGCATCGCCCGACAGCACCCTGCCGATGATTTCGGCGTCTCCGGGCGCATCCGGTCTGTCGCCTGTCATACCGTAAATTCCTCCTTTCCGCGAGATGGCGGGGAAAAAACGCAGCTGCGAACTACCTCGGTTCGACTATGAGCTTTATCGAAGTCCTTATCTGGTCGTCTATGGTCAAATCCACGAAGGACGGGAAACACACCAAATCGGCTTCGGCGAGTATGTTGCGCGTTATGGCGACCGCTTTCACGGCTTGGTTTATTGCGCCCGCGCCTATGGCTTGAAGCTCGGCTCTTCCCGACTCTTTTATCGTGCCCGCTAAGGCCCCTGCCAGCAAATTCGGATTTGACTTGGACGACACTTTCAAAACTACATCCATGATTTTTTAATCTCCCCAATAATACAAATATTTTTCGCCGGGTTTTTTCGCTTTATGATATATTATACTATCCCCAGATTGATATTTTTATAAAAATATTTTAACTTTCCGTAAAATTTACCCTTTTTATATCGATGCATCTAAAACAATTTGCCTCTATTTTGCATATGGCCCCCGAAAGCGAAACTTCACCTTCGCCCACTTCGAACCTGACCGGCATTTTCGTGAGGAACTTTTGGATTATGAGTTCGTTTTTTATGCCCAGAACAGAGTCCGTGGGCCCGGTCATCCCGATATCCGTTATGTATCCCGCGCCGCCGGGCAGTATCTTCTCGTCGGCAGTCTGCACGTGGGTGTGGGTACCGAAAATCACGGCCGCTTTCACGCCTTTTTGGTCGATGTATTTCGCCAGGGCGTTTTTTTCGCTTGTGGCCTCGGCGTGTATGTCGACCACTGCGAAATCGTAGCTGCCCCACTCGCGCGAAAATATCCTGTCAGCCGCCGAAAACCCCGATTCGATCCCGGGTTCCATGTAGACGGTGCCCAACAGGTTGGCAAAGAGTATCCTGTATCCTGCTATGTTAACTATGTTGTAGCCTGCCCCCGGGGATGAACCGGGGTAGTTGGCCGGCCTCAGCAAATAGCCGTTTTCGTCCAAGAAAGCGTAGATTTCCTTTTTTTGCCAAACGTGGTTGCCCGTGGTTATCACATCTGCCCCCGCTTCGAAAATCGCCTCGGCGGATTTGGGGTCTATGCCGTTGCCGCCCGCCGAATTCTCCCCGTTGGCCACCACGCAGTCTATGGCGTGTGACTTCCGTATGCCCCAGAGGTTTGCTTTGACGAACTCGACCCCGGGGACGCCGATTATGTCCCCCACGCACAAAATATTGAATGTTCCCATATGTCCCTTTTCTTGATGAAGTTTGTTTCCTATGGCAATGATACCACATTTCCCGTTTTTTGTCAATAGAAACTTCGGCAGATTTCATATATGTCATGCATATTCGGAAACGATGCATTCGAATGACGATAAAGTATTGCGCTTTATCAAGAATGAAACAAGCGGAAATGCGGCGGATAATTCAAAAAAATTTACAAAATGGCGATGAATTATTCAGCCCGTTGAAACGGCGAGATATATAAAGGAAAATTGCCCCGAAATAAAGGGCTTTGACCGTCGCGGACTTTACAGAATGAAGCGATTTTACGAAACCTACAAAAATGAACAAAAATACGCAAAGGGACGGTCCGCAAAGCCGGAACCGTCCCCGTCCATTTTCGAATTTGTTTTCTTTTCGGCTACCTCGCGTAGTCTATTATCCTGCTTTCCCTGACGAGAAGTATCTTTATCTGCCCGGGGTATTCGAGTTCGTCCTCGATCTTCTTCACTATGTCGCGGGCCAAAAACACCATTTTGTCGTCGCTCACTTCATCCGGATTGGCGATGATGCGCACTTCGCGCCCCGCCTGCATCGCATAGGATTTTTCTATCCCGGCAAACGAGTTTGTGATTTCCTCGAGCCTTTCGAGGCGTTTTATGTAGTTTTCGAGGTTTTCGCGCCTTGCGCCGGGGCGGGCGCCGGATATCGCGTCTGCGGTTTGCACGATTATGGCCAACATGGTCTGGGGCTCGACGTCCCCGTGATGGGCCTCGATGGCGTGGATCACGTCCTTGTTTTCCTTGTATTTCTTCGCGATGTCAAGCCCTATCTGTATATGGGAGCCTTCCACTTCGTGGGTCATCGCCTTGCCGATGTCGTGCAGCAACCCGGCGCGCTTCGCCATGTTCACATCAGCGCCCAGTTCTGCGGCCATCAGCCCCGAGAGGTGCGCCACTTCGGCGGAATGGGCCAGCACGTTCTGCCCGTAGCTCGTCCTGTACTTCAAGCGGCCGAGAAGTTTGACAAGTTCGGGGTTGATCCCGTGGATCCCGGTTTCGAACGTCACCCGTTCGCCCTCCGCCTTTATTATCGCGTCCACTTCCTTTTTGGATTTTGCGACCATTTCCTCGATCCTGGCGGGATGTATGCGCCCGTCGATTATCAGCTTTTCGAGCGTGAGCCTTGCGATTTCGCGGCGGACCGGGTCAAACGACGAAAGCGTCAGGGCTTCCGGAGTGTCGTCGATGATCAGGTCGACTCCCGTAAGGGTTTCTATCGTCCGTATGTTCCTGCCCTCGCGCCCGATGATCCTGCCTTTCATCTCGTCGTTTGGAAGCGGCACGACCGAAACGGTGGCTTCCGAAACGTAATCCGAGGCGTACCTCTGGATGGCGAGCGACAATATGGTTTTGGCCTTCTTTTCGGCGTCCTCCTTGAAGCGCTGTTCGTATTCGAGGATTTTCATCGCCGATTCGTGGGTGAGTTCGGCTTCCAATTTTTCCATGATCAGTTCTTTCGCCTGTTCTTGGGTAAATCCCGATATTTCCTGCAATATTTGATCCTGTTCCCGGATTTTTTTCTGGGCCTCCGCTTCAAGCAGCGAGAGTTCCGCCGCCTTTTTGGTTATATTTTCGTCTTTTTTATCCAAGGCTTCGGTTTTTTTGTCCAAAGCTTCTTCTTTTTGAGCGATGCGCCGCTCGAGTTTGGTGATTTCGCCCCTGCGTTCCTTGGCTTCCCTGTCCGCTTCGTTTTTGATTTTGATCACTTCTTCTTTGGTTTCGAGCAGGGATTCCTTTTTTTTCGTTTCGGAAATCTTGACGGCTTCGCTCACTATCCGCTTGGCTTCCTCTTCGGCGGAACCGATCTTGGACTCGGAAATCTTCTTTCTGAAAGCGATCCCGAAAAAACCGCCGGCGGCCAACCCGACTATCAAGGCCGCGGCGGCTATAGCAATAACTATGCCAATACCAAAATTCAAAATATGCACCTCCTTATTCATATTTTCGATTATGCGATATCTATATTCTAAATTCAAGATAAATTTCTGCACATGATAATTATACTATAATTATCTCCGCCATTTATTAAAAGAATTAAAATAATTTCCGTTATTTTATGTATTTTATACAAACTTTTTTAATTTTTGGCTTTACATTTCAAACTCTTCGAATTTCAAGTCAAATGCGTTGCCCTCGGCGCCGGCTTCCCCGGGGCTTTCGGCGGCGTTTTCCTCTTGCTCGGCGGCTTTGGCGGAGCTTTGGGAGGATTGGGCGAATGCGCCCTCCTCCCTTTTGAGTATTTCCATGAAATTTGCTTCGGGGTTTTGGTAGAGTATGTCGAGCACGGTAAGAAAATCGCGTATTATTTCCCTGGGCGTTATGTACATGTTCGCCCCGACCTTGGACATGTACTCTTTCAGGAATTCGAGTATTTCGCTTTCGCCCAATTTTTTTTCGTATTCGTAGTATGTCTGGTGCAGAAGGCAAATCCTCAGCGCCAGCGCGAAAATCTCCTCGTCCGAAAGCCTTTCGAGGCGTATTGTCGGCCCCATGAGGTTTTTGTATTTCGAGGAGACGAATTTGCCCTCGGTCAGCCTCGATTTCAGCGCTTCGTAGCTGTAAAGCCCCCGCCGGTTGTCTTCGAGGAACTGCGGGGTGCCGCCCAAAAATATACCCAGCCCTTCGGCTTTTCCCTGCAAGGTGTCGTTGAACATGGACAAAATTTTCTCGTAATTGTTCTCGCGGGATATTTTGTTCGTGATTTTGTACAGGTTCACGCATTCGTCGATGAAGATCACGAGCCCTTTGTAGCCGATGAGCCGCGCGAAGACGGCAAGCAGCTTGACAAAATCGTACCAGTTCAGATCGTCGATCACGGAACTCACGGAAAGGTCGTTTTTGGCCTCGGTTTTCGTGGAGTACTCGCCGCGCAGCCATTTTATCGCGGAACTTTTGGTTGTTTCGTCGCCGTTTTTGTAGGCGATGTAGTATTTGAGCATCACCGCCGCAAAATCAAAGCCGCAAACCAAATTTTCGAGTTCGTTCGAAATTTTGAGCACTTCGGCCGACATCGCGATTTCGAGTTCCTTTGAATCCAAGGCGAGCTTTTCTTTTGCGATTATATTCGTCTGAATCGAATTGAGCCAGCGCGAGATGATGGGCACGAGCGCATTGCCGTCGGGGGAGGATTTTGCCGCGAGGTTTCTCATCAGCTCCCTGTATACCGCGAGCCCCTGCTTGTTCGTGCCGGAGAGCCTCCTTTCCGGCGAAAGGTCCGCGTCGGCTGTGAGAAATCCGCGCTCGAGGCAGTGGCCGCGTATCAGCTGCAAAAGGAAACTTTTGCCGCTTCCGTAGCGCCCGATGATGAACCGGAAGGCGCTGCCGCCCTGGGAGACAAATTCAAGGTCGTTTGTGAACGCGCCTATTTCTTCTTTTCTGCCTATGGCGATATATTCGAGCCCAATGCGCGGCACTACGCCCGAGCCCACGGAATTGAGCAATATCCCGAGTATGCGCTTTGGGATTTTCGTTTCGTTTTCAATCATGGTTTTTTGCTCCGTTTACTTGTTGCACAATCTTAATCAATTCTTCACGGTAATCTTCGATGATTTCATTGGATGCCATATCGAACACGACGTCGCCGATAAAGTCCATTGCTTTTTCGTTGGCGGCGTCGATCGCCGATTCCAGCATTGTCCCCTTTTGCGCGAAAAATTCGGCGCATATCGAATCAAAGCCATTTTCGCCGGATTCCAGCAAGGCCGCAAGCGCCGCCCGCTCCAAATCGCCGAGGCTCGCCGCAAACTCGCCCATTCCCGCAAGTTCCGAACTATCGGTGTGGACTGCATGTGAACTATCGTTCACATTCGTCTCACGTCGATTGGTGTGGACTGCATGTGAACTGTCGTTCACATTCGTCTCACATTCCAAAGCATCTAAAATGTTTTCTTCGCTTCCCGTGTCGATGGCGATGAAATCGCCGTCGTCGCCCCCCGGTTCGGCCTCATGGCGCATTTCGGGTTCGGCATCCCTGTTTTGCAGCTCGACCAAAGTCATCGTGGTGTCCCATGATTCCTTTTCTATCGCCGCGGCGGCGCCCATGTCCGGCTTGAATTCGGGAGGGGGAAGCGCTTCTTTTTCTTCCGGCGCTTTTTTTTCTTTTGCCTTTTTTGCCGGGGCGTTCAAATGCGCGCTTGCATAGCGGTCTATCGCTTCTTTCAATTGCTCCGGGTATTTCGAAAGCGTTAGCCTCGATTTTATGCCGAGGAATTCCCTTAAGGCGTTTTCGGCGCACCGTGCGGTATCTGTGATGCACTGCCTGATGTAAAAATTTTTGTACATGCTTTTGTACTCGACGGTTATCCTCTTTTTGTTTTCATATGCGCAGACGGCTCCCATGTAGCTTTCGCGGGTGGTTTTCAAGCTGGCGGCGCCCTCTTCAATTTCTTTTTTGACCAAGGAGTCGAATGCCGGGCACGACAGGACTTCGCGGAGCATCATGGGCATGTGGAGGTCGAAAACTTCCTTGTTTTTTTCGATGCAGAATTTGCTTTTTGTGTAATCGTACACCGAAAAATCCCTCAATATCGTTTCCGCGCCGCTGTTTTTGAAAAATCCGTCGGGCATATACATTTCGGGTATGGTGGCAACGCCGGTTATTTCCGGCAAAATTTCCGCTATGTCGCCCAAATTTATCTTGAAGTTTTGTATGAACGAAAAGTCGATGAGCCATTCGGCGATATATTTGTCGATTCTGGGAAATTCCGCGCGGTAATTTTTCCATATGCCGACAATGTTGTCATATGCTTTTTTGCATCCGACCACTTCCGGGAGGTTCAGCTGTTCGTACAGGTACAGAAAAATGTATGAAAGCCCGGTTTTCGGATAGATGCCTTCCCTGACCTTTGAGCGCCAATAGAGGTACCAGCAAAGCTGTTCGTGGGACAGCTCCTTGTACATGGGCCTGTATGAAAAAAAATACACATAATCGGCGTTTATGCAGGTTTTCTTGTAATATTTTTTTGCGTCCTGCACAAAATCGCCGAAAAGCGTGAAACCCCTGCCCCAATCGTCCACTTTCCAATTGATCGGGACATCGCCGCCGACGCTGCGAAAATAGGCGGCGCCCCCGGTTTTTTGGTTTTCCTGCGCCCCGTTTGCTTCGCTGTAAAGTTTTTGTATCGGAGAAGATTTTTGCTGTTCGGGCGGCAAGTCGTCGCCAAACTCGATTTCGAAACTCTGGAAGCGGCTTTGGCTGTTTGGATTTTTTAAATCGTATGCCGGCATTTAACCCCCCCATGCTATAGCTCGATTTGCGTTCATGTTCGTTACACGTTCGATTGGTTTGACATGAACTAATGTGAACGAAAGTTCATATGCCGTTCATGCGCACGCTTGCATCAATTATGTACATGAACTGCGTTCATGTTCGTTACACATCTTATTATTTTACCACTAAATGAAAACAATGTCAATAGCTACAGCATTCTTTTCGGCGTAAATTTTTTTGGGTTTGCGGGGGCATTCTTCGAATTTTCGTGCCTTTCGTAAGCCAGTATTATTTTTTGCACGAGTCTGTGGCGCACCACGTCCCTTTCGGTGAAATAGTGCACGGCTATGTCGTCTATGTTCCTTAAAATTTTCACCGCCTCGATGAGCCCGCTCTTGGTGTCGCGGGGCAGGTCGATCTGGGTTATGTCCCCTGTGACTATCGCCTTGGAATTAAAGCCCAACCGCGTCAAAAACATTTTCATCTGGGCAGGGGTGGTGTTTTGCGCCTCGTCCAATATGACAAAAGAATCGTCCAGTGTGCGGCCCCTCATATAGGCCAAGGGCGCGATTTCTATTATGTTGCGTTCGGTGTACTTTTGGTAGCCTTCATAGCTAAGCATTTCATAGAGCGCGTCGTACAAGGGCCGCAGGTAGGGGTCTATCTTGTTTTGCAGGTCGCCGGGCAGAAACCCGAGCTTCTCGCCCGCTTCCACCGCCGGGCGGGTCAGGATGATTTTGGCGACTTTTTTGCTTTTCAGGGCGGCCACCGCCATGGCCACCGCCAAGAAGGTCTTGCCGGTGCCGGCGGGGCCCACGCCGAAAACCACGGTGTTTTTCTTTATGGCTTCCACGTAGCTTTTCTGGCCGACCGTTTTGGCTTTTATCGGCTTGCCCCTCGAGGTTATGCATACGCAGTCGTTGTCGAGGCTCGCCAGCTCGCTTTTTTTGCCGTCGCAAATCATCGACATCGCATAGCTGATATTCTGTTCGGTCAGGATTTCGTTGAAGCCGAGCAGGTTCATGAGATAGTCTATGGTGCCCGCCGCCTTTTTGACGTCTTCCTCGGATTCGCCCAAAATCTTTATTTTCCCGCCGTCCTGGTTTGAGATTTTCACCTTGAACTCGTTTTCTATCGCCTCGGTGTTGCAATCCAGCTCCCCGAAAAGGTAGGGGATTTTGTCCGGATGCTTTACATCTATGTATTGTTCCGTCATTATTGTTTTACTTTGCCTCCGTAATAAATTTTGTTTTCCACAAGTATATTATACAGATTTTTTGCAAAATTGCAATATCTTTTTTGCCATTATATTAATTGTTCTAAAAAAATTCAAAAAACCGAAAAAAATAGGGTGTACAATGGAAACCATGAAATATAATTCAGGAGGCGGAGGATTTTATGAATGCGAACATCGAGAGCGTGATAGAGGAAAAATGCTGCTATTGCGAAAACGCCTCGCCCATACGCGAGACGAGCGGGTATATATGCAAGAAAAAGGGGATTGTCAGCTATAATTTCAAATGCAGGAAGTTTGCCTTCGACCCGATCAAGCTTTCCCCCATGCTGCCCGCCAGCCCCATGGAATTTTCCCCGGAAGATTTTAAAATATAGGTGGAGGAGATGAAAAAAATGTTCGACGATTTCAAAAAATTCGCATTCAAGGGCAATGTGATGGACATGGCGATCGGCGTGATCATAGGCGGGGCATTCGGGAAAATAGTGACCTCCCTGGTAAACGACATGATCATGCCGCTGTTGACGCTGTTGACGGGGAAGATAAAGTTTGAAAACCTCTTTGTCGCGCTCAACGGGGAAAGCTACGAAACGGCGGAGGCGGCCGCGGAGGCCGGGGCCGCGACGATCAATTACGGGATGTTCATTATTTCCGTGATCGATTTCCTCATAATCGCCGCGTCGATATTCATCGTGATGAAGCAGATAAACAAAATATCGAAGAAATTCGCAAAAAAAACGGAGGAGGCGCCCCCCGCCGCCAAGGACTGCCCCTTTTGCAAAAGCCCGATTCACATAGAGGCCACAAGGTGCCCGAACTGCACCTCGAAGATAGAAGCGGCCGGGCCGCCCGAAGGAGCGGCAGCCGAAAATGCAGAGTAAGCCCGTAAAAAACATTGCGGTGTTCGTCTCGGGCGGGGGCACGAACCTCGGGGCGCTCATCGAGGCGATCAAAGCAGGGAAGATAGCAAACGGGCAAATATCGCTCGTCGTTTCCAGCAAAAGCGACGCCTATGCGCTGATCCGCGCAAATCAAAACGGCATTCCGGCAAAAATCGTGGAACGCAAAAAATATCCCGACGAAAAGCAGTATTCGGAAAAAATCCTCGAAACAATCAAACCCTACGACATAGACCTGATCGTGCTCGCGGGGTTCATGTCCGTTTTGTCCGGGGATTTCGTGAAACTCTACGAAAACAAAATCATGAACACGCATCCGACGCTGATCCCGGCATTTTGCGGAAAGGGATGGTACGGGCTGAAAGTCCACGAAAAGGTTTTGGAGAGCGGAGTCAAGCTGAGCGGCGCGACCGTGCATTTCGCCAATGAAATCACCGATGGAGGGCCGATCATCCTGCAAAAGGCGGCTGAAGTCAAAGAGGACGACACGCCGGAAAGCCTGCAGCGGCGCATCATGGCGGAATGCGAGCATGTAATATTGGCCGAAGCGGTGCACCTGTTCTGCGACGGCCGCCTCGAAGTCAAAGAAAACAAGGTGTATATAAAAAGCGGGAGGGCAAATCAATGAAAAAAAGGGCGCTGATCAGCACATCGGACAAAACGGGGATAGCGGAATTCGCGAAAATTTTGGCGGATTTAAACTACGAGATAATATCGACCGGCGGCACGCAAAAAGCTTTGGAAGAGGCCGGCCTCGATGTCACAAACATCTCCGAAGTCACGGGGTTCCCGGAATGCTTGGACGGGCGGGTGAAAACGCTCGACCCGAAGATCCATGCGGGGATTTTGGCGATGCGCGAAAGTCCGGAGCATATGGAGCAGCTAAAAAACCTGAACGTCAAAACCATCGACATGGTCGTGGCGAACCTGTACCCTTTCAAACAGACCATAACAAAAGAGCCGCCGGTTCCGCTCGGCGAGGCGATAGAGCAAATAGACATAGGGGGGCCCGCCATGCTGCGCTCCGCCGCGAAAAACCGGCAGGACGTGGTTGTCGTCGTTGACCCGAAAGATTACGGCTTGGTCGCCGCGCAGATAAAAGAAAACGGGGAAGTGGGCAAAGAGATGAAATTGCAGCTCGCATACAAAGTTTTCGAGCATACATCGGCATACGACGCTTTGATCGCCGAATATTTGCGCAAAACCTCAAATTCGGACAAATTCCCGGAAAAATTGACGTTCACGTACGAAAAAGCTGCAGAGATGCGCTACGGCGAAAACCCACACCAGCGCGGGGCTTTCTACAAGGAGATCGGCGGGCTTTCGGGCAGCATCGCGAGCGCAGTCCAGCTGCACGGCAAGGAGATGTCTTATCTGAACTACAACGACGCGAACGGCGCGATAGAATTGCTCAAAGAATTTTCGCCGGATGAGCCCGCCGCCGTCGCAGTCAAGCACGCCACTCCGTGCGGGGTGGGAACCGGCGAGACGATTTGCCGGGCGTATGTAAACGCATATGAAGCCGACCCCGTCTCGATTTACGGGGGCATAGTGGCGCTAAACCAAGAAGTCGGCGAAGAAGCCGCAACCGAAATGGCAAAAACCCCGCTCGACATAATAATCGCCCCCGCGTACAGCGAGGCCGCATTTGAAATATTGGCGAAAAAGAAAAATGTCAGGATACTCAGACTCGAAAACATAGCTAAACCCAACACAAAGGATATGTACGACATGAAAAAAGTGCCGGGGGGTCTTTTGGTGCAGGAATTCAACGCCGATTTTATCGACGAATCGCTGCTTGAAACCGTGACGAAAAGACCGCCTTCGGAGGATGAAATGCAAAAATTGCTGTTTGCCTTCAAGGTGGTCAAGCACACAAAATCAAACGCCATAGTCCTGGCGCAAAAGAACGCCACAACCGGAATAGGCCCGGGGCAGACCAACAGGGTGGGCGCGCTCGAAATCGCGGCAAAATACGCGGGCGAAAAAGCGGCGGGCTCGGTTATGGCCTCCGACGCTTTTTTCCCGTTTTCGGATTGCGTGGAACTCGCCCATAAAATCGGGGTGACAGCGATCATACAGCCGGGAGGTTCGATACGCGATCAGGATTCGATAGATATGTGCGACAGCTGCGGGATCTCGATGGTGTTCACCGGCATTCGGCATTTCAAACATTAAAGCGGGGGTTTTTTTAATGAAAATATTGGTGGTCGGCGGCGGCGGCAGGGAGCACGCCATAATCAAAAAATTGTCCGAAAGCAAAACTAAGCCCGAACTGTTCGCAGTCCCCGGAAACGGGGGGATTTCAAAGATTGCGAAATGCTTTGATTTCAAGGCGACCGACATAAAAAACATAACGGAGCTGACAAAAAAAGAAAAATTCGATCTGGTTTTTGTGGCAAGCGACGACCCGCTGGCCATAGGGTTGGTCGACGAAATCGAGAAAATCGGCGCCCGGGCTTTCGGGCCGGTGAAAAAGGCCGCGGAAATCGAATGGAGCAAAGTGTTTTCGAAGGCGCTGATGAAAAAATACAATATCCCGACAGCCGATTACGAAACTTTCGGTGATTTCGAAAGCGCGGCGAATTATGTCAAAAGCCGCGTAAAATTTCCGCTCTGGATAAAGTCCGACGGGCTGGCTTTGGGCAAAGGGGCGATCCGCGCGGAGGACGAAGCCGGGGCGGTCGGCATCCTGACGGAGATCATGCAAAACAAAAAGTTCGGGGATTCGGGAAAAAACGTGATCATCGAGCAAGAATTGACCGGGCGGGAAATCACCGTCCTGGCGTTTTGCGACGGAAAAACGTTGAAGCCCATGGTTTCCTCCCAAGACCACAAAAGGGCGCTTGACGGCGACAAGGGCGAAAACACCGGCGGGATGGGCGCCTTTTGCCCATCTGAAATCTATACGAAAGAAATCGCGGACGAGTGCATGGAAAAAATCTACCTGCCCACGGTAAGGGCGATGCAAAAAGAGGGCAGAAAATACAAGGGCATAATCTATTTTCAACTGATATTGACCCCTGAAGGCGCAAAGGTGATCGAATACAACTCGCGTTTCGGCGACCCCGAGGCGCAAGTGGTGCTGCCTATGCTCAAAACGGATTTTTTGGACATCATCGACGCGATAATAGACGAAAGGCTCGATGAAATCGAGATAGAATGGGAAGACGGCGCGGCGGTGTGCGTGGTTTTGGCGTCGGGCGGCTATCCGGGAAAATACGCGAAGGGATATCCGATAACGGGAATAGGGGAAGCCGAAAAAATCGACGGGATCACGGTATATCACGCGGGGACCGCGCCCGATGGGGACGGCGGCTTCCTGACTTTTGGAGGGCGGGTCCTGGGCGTTGGCTCAGTTGACAGAGATTTGCCCTCCGCGATAAAAAAAGCATACAGGGCAATCGGCAAAATCAGCTTTGCCGATATGTTTTACAGGAAAGACATAGGGGCAAAAAAATAGGGATGGGCAAAAAAATCGCGGTGGTCGGTGGCGGGGCAGCCGGGCTCATGGCCGCAGGCGAGGCCGCAAGGGGGGGAGCGGAGGTCACGCTCTTCGAAAAAAACGAAAAACTCGGCAAAAAGCTGGCGATAACCGGCAAGGGCAGGTGCAATGTCACAAACCTTTGCAAAACGGGCGAGTTTTTGGAAAATGTGGCGACCAATCCCAAATTTTTGCATTCGGCCATAAACTATTTCGGCCCTGCCGACTGCATAGATTTTTTTGAAGGCCTCGGGGTGGAGCTGAAAACGGAGCGCGGAAAAAGGGTGTTTCCAAAATCGGACAGCGCCTTTGAGATCGTGGATGCGCTGAAAAAGTTCGCCGGGAAAAGCGGGGCGAAAATGACTCATGCGGCAGTTGAAAAACTTGAGATCCGAAATTCAAAAATCGCCGGACTCTCTGCAGGCGGCCAAAAATATGATTTTGACTGCGTGATTTTGTGCACCGGCGGAGTTTCGTATCCAAAAACGGGTTCGACCGGCGACGGCCACAGATTGGCCAAAGAAGCCGGGCATGATATAGTGAAGCTGAAACCTTCGCTCGTGCCGCTCGAAATCGAAGAAAAATTTTGCGCCGACGCGATGGGGCTGAGCTTGAAAAACGTCATACTGCGCGTGTACGACGGCGAAAAAGAAGTTTTCGGGGAGATGGGCGAACTGCTTTTTTCGCATTTCGGAATTTCAGGGCCGCTGGCGCTCTCCGCTTCCTCGCATATGCGGGAAAAAAACGGCGGATACAAGATAAAATTGGACTTAAAGCCCGCTTTGGGCGAGGCGCAGCTCGACAAGAGGGTACTTGCGGATTTCGAAAAATACAAAAACAAAATGTTCAGGAATGCGCTGGATGACCTGCTGCCAAAAAAGCTGGTTCCCGTTTTCGTGGGAATATTGTCGGATTTCATAAATCCGGGGAAAAAAATAAACGAAATCACGAAAGCCGAGCGGGCAAAACTTGTCGGCCTCTTCAAGGATTTTCCCATGACTTTCAAAGCTTTCAGACCCATGGGCGAGGCGATAGTCACCTGCGGAGGCGTGAACACAGGCGAGATCCATCCGGGCAAAATGGAATCGAAATTGGTCGGCGGCCTGTATTTCGCGGGCGAGATAATCGACGTGGACGCCTATACCGGGGGGTTTAACCTGCAGATAGCGTTTTCCACCGGAAAACTCGCGGGAAAATGCGCCGCAGAAAGTTGATTTTGCATCAAGGACGGCAAAATTTACACTAAATTAACAAATTTCTTATTTAATATCACTTTTAATGTGTAAATAAATAATGTATATTATAGAACGGCGGCGTTTGTTTTAATCGCCTGACATTGTTCGGCATACCGGACGTGGCATAAAGGAAGAATGCAAATGAATGATCCCCTCAGCGGCAAAACCGACAAATTCTTCGCCATTGCGATAGATGGCCCTTCCGGCGCGGGAAAAAGCTCGCTTGCAAAAGATCTGGCAAAGAAGCTCGGTTTTTTGTATCTCGACACCGGGGCGCTGTACCGGACAGTGGGGCTGTATGTCTTTTTGGCGGGCGCGGGCGGCGGAGAAACCGAAAAAATCGAGGAATTCGTCGATAGCGGGAAAATAGGGATAGAAGTGGCCTATGACGGCGAAGGGCAGAAAGTTTTCTTGAACGGATCGGACGTTTCCGGAAAAATCAGGGAAAACATAATGTCGCAGTATGCCTCAGACGTTTCCAAAATACCGCGCGTGCGGGAATTTTTGCTTGAAACTCAAAGGCGGGCGGCAAAAAAAAACAACATCATAATGGATGGCAGGGACATAGGCACGGTGATATTGCCGGATGCCGATGTGAAGATATTTTTGACCGCCGCCCCCGAAAAAAGAGCCCAAAGAAGGTGCGTGGAACTCGGAAGGAAAGGCGAAAAAGTCGATTGCGCGGCGATTTTGCGCGAGATAAACGATAGGGACGCCCAAGACTCGAACCGCGCGGCGGCTCCGCTGAAACCGGCGGCGGACGCAGTCGTATTGGACAATTCCGAACTCGACGCCCTCGGCACTTTGGAAGAGGCGCTCGGCATAATAAAAGGAAAATTGCCAGATGTCTGTATTCGGTAACGTTCAAAAGAGCTTTGTGGCCGGATTTTTAAGGAAACTTTTCAGGGTCAGGGCCATAAATCCCGAAAACGAGCCTCCGGAAGGCGATGCGGCCGGGTATGTGGCTTGCATAAACCATTCATCAAACTGGGACCCGATAATAATAGGTGCGTGCATGCACCGCCCATTGCGGTATATGGCGAAATCCGAACTTTTCAAGGTTCCGCTCCTTGGTTCCCTGATCCGGGTTTTCGGGGCCTACCCGGTAAAAAGGGACACCGCCGACGTTTCGTCGATAAAGGCCACGATAGCCATGCTCGAAAAAGGGGAGCTGGTGGGGATGTACCCCCAGGGCCACAGGGCGAAGGGCGTCCATCCGGAAAAAATCACCCCGAAGAACGGGGTCGCCATGGTGGCGTTCAAGGCCAAAACCGGCATATTGCCGATCACCGTCATATCAAAAGGCTACAAAATAAGGATGTTCCGCAAAACCATAGTGGTTTTCGGAAAATATATTCCCTTTGGGCAATTGGAAGAAATGGCGAAAGAAGAAGACGTAGGCGGCGTCGAACTGTATAAAAAAATAACGGAGAGGGTATACGGCGAAATTTTGGAAAACTACAGAAAATACGATACTTTGAATGAACGGGAATAATATTGAAATAACCGCGGCGAAAAATTGCGGGTTTTGCGCAGGGGTCAGAAAGGCGGTGGAGCTGCTAAACGGCGAACTCGAAAAAAACGCCGCCAAGATTTACCTGACCGGCAAAATCATACACAACAATGCTTTTATGGAGGAAGTCGAAAAAAAGGGCGCGGCCGTTGTGGGCGACGACTTCATCGATTTTGAAAAAGATTCGACGGTTGTGATAAGGGCGCACGGGATAACGAAGGAGCATTATGGCCGCCTGTGCGAAATAGGCGGGCAAAAAAATTTGAAAATCGTCGACGCGACTTGCGAATGCGTAAAAAGGATGCATAAAATAGCGGAAAAAAACACCGGGGACGACACTTTTACGCTGATAGTGGGGGATGCCTCCCACCCCGAAATCATAGCGCTTGGAAGCTATGTGGACGGCGGGCGGCAAACCGTGAAGGATTTTGAAGAGCTTGCAACCGGATCCGGCCTTGAAGGAGCATTGAACAAAAACTACAAAAAAATCATCATATTGGCGCAGACCACGCACAACAAAGAAGACTACGGCAAATGCGCAGGCTACGTAAAACAAAAATGCGCCAAAACGGAAACGGAAGCGTTTTTTTTCGACACCATATGCAAAGCGACCGAAAAAAGGCAGGCGGAAGCCGAATATTTGTCAAAGACAAGCGACGTGATGGTCGTGGTCGGGAGCCAAACCAGCTCAAACACAAAAAAACTCTACGAGATATGCGAAAAAAACTGCGCCAATTCTTTTATTGTCGAAACTTCGGAGCAACTGCCCTTAAATATATTGAAAAATCTTTTCGGGAAACTAAAAACGGAAAAAAAAGGAAAGGATGCTGCGCAAGTTAGCATAACTGCGGGGGCTTCAACTCCTGACAGTATAATTATGGAGGTAAAAAAAATTATGACGGAAAACATCGAAAATGGCGAAAACATCGAAAATGGCGAAAATGGCGAAAATATCGAAAGCGTGGAAAACGCCGGGGAAATCGGGGATGTTGCCGCTGCAGCCGCCGCTACTATTGAAGAAAGGGGTATTGGTCCCGCAGAAGAAAGCGCCGGAGAACCGGAAGATTCGGGCATGGGGGGCGAACAGGGCAAAAAAGAGATAAATTACGATGAAATGAGTTTTGCCGAACTGCTTGAGGAAACATTTGTGCCGGTAAACAGAGGGGACAGGGTAAAAGGCACGGTTTCCTCTGTTTCAGACACTGAGGTTCACGTAGATGTGGGCTATAAATATACGGGGGTGCTGACCTTTGCGGAAATAACAGACGATTCGTCGGTCGATTTAAAAGAGATGTTCAAAGTCGGCGATGAAATCGAAACGCAGATCATAAAAACAAACGACCAGGAAGGCATAGCGCTGCTTTCGAAGAAAAGGATAGACTCGTCGGACAACTGGGACAAAATCATACAGTTCCATGAGAGCGGCGCAGTAGCCGAGGGCAAAGTGGTGCAAGTGGTGAACGGCGGGATCATAGTGGTCATCGATTCCACGAAAGTGTTCGTGCCCGCTTCCCACGCGGACGTTTCCAAAGACACAGACCTCGCGACTCTCATCGGCAAAAAAGTGAAAATCAAGATAATCGACATAAACACGATGAAACGCAGGGCCATAGCTTCCATCAGGAACGCCTCGATGGAGGAAAGAAGGGCGAACGAAGACAAAGTCTGGAGCGAACTCGAAATAGGCAAGAGATATGAAGGAATCGTGAAATCCATCGCCAACTACGGGGCATTCGTCGATATAGGCGGGGTGGACGGGATGATCCATCTGAGCGAGCTTTCGTGGAACCGGATAAAGCACCCCTCGGAAGTGGTCGCCTTGGGGGACAGAGTCGAGGTCTACATAAAAGATTTCGACCGCGAGAGGAGGCGCATAGCCTTGGGGTACAAGGCCGAAAACGAAAATCCGTGGAATAAATTCATGGAAGCCACGAAAGTGGGAGATGTCGTGGAAGTGCGAATATTGAATTCCATGACTTTCGGGGCTTTCGCCGAAATTATCCCCGGCATCGACGGGCTCATCCACATATCCCAGATAGCAAACAGAAAAATTTCGAAGCCGTCCGAAGTGCTGAACATCGGCGATGTGGTCCAGGCGAAGATAACGGGCATAAACGCCGAGGCAAAACAAGTCGCCCTCTCGATACGCGCGCTGCTCGAAATCGAACAAGCGCCTGCCCCCGAACCGGAAGCCGAAATTCCGGCAAACGAAAACAGCGAAGTTGAGGAAGTTAAGGAAATTGAGGAAATTAAGGAAGTTAAGGAAATTTCGGAGGAATAAGGCATATGTCAAATTATGAAAAAGAAAAAGCGGTTTTGCGGGCGCTCGCCAAAGAAGTGGCCCAAATAAGCGCGTTGCCGATCCAGGAAAGAACTTTCAAGGCTTGGAAAGGCTTGAATTCGCTTGCTCCCACGCGCCCCATGTTCATGATCGACCAGCTCCCCTGGGGCGAGCTGAACAGGGACGGCGAAATGAATTGCGAATGCGAGGACTGGCTCATGCGCCATTTCGAATGGCAGCTGCGCGAAACCCTGTACAGATGGAATCACATACCCGACGACAGGGTGGTCGCCGCTGTGATAGGGGTGCCCAGGGCGGTGAGCAACACCGGCTTTGGCGTCGCAGTCGAAGAAGACAGGATACCGGGGCAGCCGGGAAGCGCCGCAGACAGCCATGATTACAAAGCGGTGATAAAAACCGAAGACGACATAGAAAAAATACAGACCCCCAAGATCGCGGAAGACAGGGAAACCTCCAAGAAATGGCTCGAAATCGCGGAAGACGTTTTCGGGGGGATTTTGGAGACGATCCCGGGCAGAGGGAGCGGATTTGGCACCAGCGGCCACGTTTGGGATGTGATAAGCACCTGGCGCGGGGTAGAGGAGTGCATGTACGACATAATCGACAAGCCGGAATTCATGCACAAGCTGCTTGAAAAAATGTTCGGGCTGTACCACTATCAAATGGACGAATACGAAAAGCTCGGGCTGCTTGACGCGGGGGCGCCGCTTATCCACTGCACGGGGGCGTATACCGACGAGCTGCCGGGATTTGCCGGCGAGAGCGAAGACCAGCTCGAAAAATACAGGCATTCCACCAAAAATGTGTGGACGATGGGGGCGGCGCAGCTGTTTTCTATGGTTTCGCCCGAAATGCACGACGAGTTCGAGATCGCCTACCAAATGAAATGGTACGGGCGTTTCGGGCTGGGGTATTACGGCTGCTGCGAGCCGCTGGATCTGAAAGTGGACGTGATAGCCAAGCTGCCCAACGTCAGAAAAATTTCGATGAGTCCCTGGGTGGACATGGAGAGGGGTTCGGAGGCCATGGCGGGGAGGTTCGTGTTCTCGAGGAAACCGAACCCGGCGTTCTTGTCGAGCGGCACAGCCTGGTTGCCGGAGCTTGTGCGCCGCGACCTGGAGGATGCCTGCAAAGCGGCCGCAAAATACAACAATCCATGCGAACTGATACTAAAAGATGTCAGCACTACGGGGAACACGCCCGAAAGGCTCTGGGAATGGGCGAAAATCGCCGCTGAAGTTTGCGGGAGGGCGTAATATGGCGCAATTCAAGGTCATACTCGCGGGGTGCGGGGGAATGGGAAACGCCTGGATGTCATATATGAAAAAGCGCGACGACGTCGAAATCGTCGGGCTGTGCGATATTGTCATCGAAAGAACGGCGGAATATGCAAAAAAATACAATTTGAGCTGCAAGGTTTTCGATGAAATATCGAAGGCCTTGGCCGCTTGCCCGGAAGCGAATCTGGTGGTGGACTGCACCACGCCCGACGCCCACGAGCTGATTGTCACTTCGGCGTTGAATGCGGGCGCGGACGCCATCGGCGAAAAACCGATGGCGGAGACGAGGGAGCAAGCGCTCCGCCAGATCGCGGTTTCCGACAAAACGGGCAGATCCTACGCGGTTATGCAAAACCGGATATACCTGCCCGGAATGAGGGCGATAAGGAAAGCGCTGGGCGAAAATATCTTAGGGCGGGTTGGTTCTGTGAGTTCGGATTTTTTCATTGGTGCGCACTTCGGCGGCTTTAGGGACTTGATGGACAATGTCTTGGTTTTGGATATGGCGGTGCACACCTTCTATCAGGCGAGGTTTTTGATAGGGGCGAACCCGAAATCGGCGTACTGCCACGAATTCAATCCGCCCGGATCATGGTACAGGGGCAATGCTTCCGCAATCGCAATTTTCGAATTTGAGAACGGGGCGGTATACGATTACAGGGGATCTTGGTGCTCGGAGGGATTCAACACCTCGTGGGAGTGCGATTGGCGGATTGTCGGGGAGAAGGGCACGATCAAATGGGACGGCGGCCAAAAACTCGCCGCGCAGATAAAAAAAGAGGGCGAATCGGGATTTGTGATCCCCGCCGACGAAATCAAGATAGCTTTCGCCGACGACGGCATGCGCCACGGCCACGAGGGATGCTTCGACGAAATGTTTGCCGCGCTCTCCGAAAAGCGCCCAGCGGAAACCGACTGCCACGAGAACTACCACTCCATGAACATGGTCTACGGCGCGATAGAAAGCGCGAAATACGGCAAAAAAGTCATGTTGTAGGTTGTTTTGTCGATAAAAAAGCGCATCTTAAAATTGCAAGATGCGTTTTTTTTGGGTCTGAATCAATATTTCGCCCAATTTTTCCAAACGTTTCAGCGCCCTTCCAAATCCAGCAATACCGCCCGGAAATGCGGCTTTACCGCTTTCACGAGATCTGCTTTTTTTCTTGCCGCTTCGTCGATTTGCCCGCTTGGAAATTGCAGCCTTGCCGCTTCTCCCATGACCCTGACGCGGAAATCGACAAATCCGAGGGCGGACAAAGCGTTTTCCGCTTCTTCCACCCGCTTCAGCAATTCGCCGTCTATCGGATGCCCGACCGGTATTCGCGTGGCAAGGCAGGCGTAAGCCGGTTTGTCCCATGTGAAAAGCCCGGCTTCTTTTGAAAGGCGGCGCACCTCGCTTTTTGTTATGCCGCACTCCCTCAGCGGGGAGCGTACGCGAAGCTCCGACAGGGCTTTTGTCCCGAGCCGGTCGTTTGCGTCGTCGGAAGCGTTGGTCCCGTCGATCACAACCGGGATGTTTTCCTCGCGCGCCTTTTGGCACAATGCGCCGAAAATGGCCGTTTTGCAGTGATAGCACCGCTCAGGCGGATTGGAGGCGATGTGCTCCTTATCCAAAACGCCCAGTTCCAGCACATTTACCTCGGCTCCGACTTGTTTTGCCAGGCGGTAGGCATCCGAAAGCTCGAACTCCGGCTGAAATTCTGTTTTGACGTAACAGGCCTTTATTTTCGCGTTGCATTTACAGCCCGCATACAGCAAATAGGAAGAATCGGCGCCGCCGGAAAATCCGAGCAGGACTGAAGGGTTTTCTTTGAAAAATTGTTCCAGCATGAAAAATATTCCTTTCGAGCGTGTTTTGGGTTATAATCATTCGCATTTGGCATCGTATCTTATTCTTTCGCGCCCGCTGTATTTTTCGTTGATGACGTCGATGTCGTAGGGAGTGTCCTGGTACACGAAATAGTTGAGCCAATTGGAAAAAAGTAGGTGGGCGTGCCCGCGCCACACGTTTTTTGGCGTTTGCGCGGGGTCGCCGCCGGGATAATAGTTTGCAGGGGGCTCTATGTCGAGCCCTTTGTTTTTGTCCCTGAAATATTCGAGCGACAAAGTGTCGCAGTCGTACTCGGAATGCCCGGTCACGTAAAACTGGCGCATCTTTTTCGAGGCGATTATGTGAACGCCCGCTTCGGGGGACGAAGCGAGGATTTCGAGGTCGGGCATTTGGTCTATGTCTTTTTTCCTGATTTCGGTGTGCCTCGAATGGGGCGCGTAAAATATTTCGTCAAAGCCCCTGACGAGCTCGTGGTCCGGCTTGTTGACCATATGGGCGAAAACGCCGAACAGCTTTTTTTCGAGGGGGTGTTTGTCTATGCCATAATGGAAATACAGCCCGGCCTGCGCCCCCCAGCATATGTGGAGCGTCGAATAGACATTTGTCTTCGACCATTCCATTATCGCGCAGAGCTCGTCCCAGTAATCGACCTGCTCGAAGGGCAGCGTTTCCACCGGCGCCCCGGTTATTATGAAACCGTCGAATTTTTCGTTTTTCACCTGGGAAAAAGACTTGTAGAAAGCGCTGAGGTGTTCGGCGGAGGTGTTTTTGGATTTGTGCGTCTCGGTGCCGAGCAAAACTATCTCGACTTGCAGGGCGGTATTGGACAGCAGCCTGATGAGCTGGGTCTCGGTGACTTCTTTTGTGGGCATTATGTTCAGTATCGCGATTTTGAGCGGGCGTATGTCCTGATGCTCGGCTTTGAGGTCGAACATCACGAAAATGTTTTCCTTCGAGAGGATGGCTCCTGCGGGAAGCCGGTCGGGTATTTTTATGGGCACGGCCTTCAACCCCCTTTGTCTGGCATAATACAATAACGCGAAAAATTTTTGTAAAAATATGCTATATATTCTATCACAAAAAACAAGCAATGTCAATTGTAAACAATTATAATTTCAAAAAAATTTTTTAAAACCGCCGCGCTTGGAAACTTCCCGTTTCCCCTGCGAAAGGGCTCTCCGGGCAAAAATCGATTGTGTAAAATGCCCAAAAAACACGACGCTTTTTTGTGAATTTAGCCCTTGACAAACTATATCCGCTGTATTATAATAATAGGGCGCCTAAAAGTTTTGTCACAACATATTGTATCATACTCGATTACAATATACTATATACAGTATTTCGAAGAAAAAAAGGAGCTTTTTTGCAATGGTTACGAAAATAATCAAAAGGGACGGGCGGGAAGTCCTGTTCAACATCGAAAAAATCGCCAACGCGATATTCAAAGCGGCCAAGGCGATCGGGGGCAGCGACTACGACAGCGCGCTCGATTTGGCCTACAAAGTGACCGAGGACATAGAGAGGGAATACGAGAAGACCAAAAAGCTCCCGACCGTAGAGCACATCCAGGACACCGTGGAAAGAGTGCTGATGCAGACCGGCCACGCCCGCACGGCGAAGGAATACATACTCTACCGGGCGGAGCGAAACAGGATCAGGGAAATGAACACCCGCCTGATGAAAATATACGAGGACATCACTTTCACGGCCGCCAAGGACAGCGACACCAAAAGGGAAAACGCCAACATCGACGGGGACACCGCCATGGGCACCATGCTCAAATACGGCTCCGAGGGCGCCAAACAGTTCTGCGAGATGTTCATTTTGGACCCCAAACACTCCAAGGCCCACCGCGAGGGCGACATACACATACACGACCTCGACTTCTATTCGCTGACCACCACCTGCTGCCAGATAGACATAGACAAGCTGTTCACCGGGGGGTTTTGCACCGGGCGCGGCGAAAATTACGGATTTTTGAGGGAACCCAGCAATATAGCCAGCTATTCGGCGCTCGCCTGCATCGCCATACAGTCGAACCAAAACGACCAGCACGGCGGCCAGTCCATACCGAATTTCGACTACGCGATGGCCAAGGGAGTGGAGAAAACTTACAGGAAGTTGTACAAGACAAATCTCGCGAAATATCTCGAAATTGCGCTCCGGTCGGAAAATTTGGCCGACACGGTGGAGAACGCGGCGAAAAAAATAAAGCAAGAGCATGATGTCGAGCCGTCGCTTTCAAACGATGACGATTACTGCAGATATGAAAAAGACGCGCTCGCGAAATTCTTTGACGCCGGGGAAATAGAAAAAGCCCAGCAGTTCGCCGTCAAATATGCGCTCAAGGAAACCGACAGGGCCACGTTCCAAGCCATGGAGGCGCTCGTCCACAACCTGAACACGATGAACTCCCGCGCCGGGGCGCAGGTGCCGTTCTCCTCGCTCAATTACGGACTCGACACAAGCCCCGCCGGGCGGCTCGTGATCAAAAACATACTGCTCGCCCTCGAAGCGGGGCTCGGAAACGGCGAGACCCCGATATTCCCGATACACATATTCAAAGTCAAGGAAGGCAAAAACTACGGCAAAGAAGACCCGAACTACGATCTTTTCAAGCTCGCCATGAAAATCTCGGCAAAGAGGCTGTTCCCGAATTTCTCGTTTATGGACGCTCCGTACAACCTGAAATATTACAGGGAGGGGCGCCCGGAAACGGAAGTGGCGTACATGGGCTGCCGCACGAGGGTCATAGGAAATTATTTCGACGATTCGAAAGAGGTCACTTTCGGCAGGGGCAACCTCTCCTTCACCTCGCTGAACCTGCCCCGAATCGCGATAAAATCAAAAGGCGACATAGAAAAGTTCTATGCGGACTTGGACGAGAAAATAGATATAATAACGGCGCAGCTGTTGCACAGGTTCAAAGTCCAGTGCGGAAAAAAAGTCAGAAATTTCCCGATTTTGATGGGGCAGGGAATATGGCTGGATTCCGACAAATTGAAACCGGACGACGAAATAGGCGAAGTTTTGAAGCATGGGACGCTGACAATGGGGTTCATAGGGCTTGCGGAATGCCTCGTGGCGCTATGCGGCGCCCACCACGGCGAAAGCGAAGAGGCGCAGAACCTCGGCCTTGAGATAGTTGGCTATATGCGCAAAAAAATGGACGAAGCCAGCGTGAAATACGGGCTCAACTACACGCTGATCGCCACGCCCGCAGAGGGGCTTTCGGGCAGGTTCGTGAAACTGGACAAAAAACTTTTCGGGGAGCTGAAAAACGTCACCGACAGGGACTTCTACACGAATTCCTTCCATATACCGGTGTACCACAACATATCTGCCTACAAAAAGATCGAACTGGAAGCTCCGTACCATGTGCACACCAACGCAGGGCACATCACATACATCGAAATGGACGGCAATCCGTCGGAAAACCTCGAGGCTTTCGAGGAAATCATCAGGCACATGAAAGAGTGCGGGATCGGCTACGGCTCGATAAACCACCCGGTGGACCGCGACCCCGTGTGCGGGTATACGGGGATAATAAACGACGCGTGCCCGAAATGCGGCAGGGACGAAAACGACGGCAGGGGAAATTTCACGCGCATACGGCGGGTCACGGGATATTTGGGGACTCTCGACCGATTCAACGATGCCAAACTAAAAGAGGAAAAGGCGAGGGTGAAACACGGGTGCGACACGAATTACTCCGACATACGGCTCATATAGGCATGGAAAGGGATGAAAAACGATGGAAGCGGCTTTGAATTTCGCGAGGGAAAAGGAAATACGCAAAATCGGCGCACCCGAACCGATACGGCTCGCCGGTATAGTGGAGGATTCGATAGTCGACGGGCCCGGGGTTCGCTTCGCGGTTTTCGTGCAGGGATGCCCGCACGGCTGCGAGGGCTGCCACAACAAAAAAGCGCAGGATTTCGACGGAGGCTTTGCGGCCGACCTATACAAGCTCGCCGACAAGATAATACGGGCGAAAACGACAAAGCTCACGTTTTCGGGCGGCGAGCCTTTCTGCCAGGCCCATGAACTGGCCAAAATCGCGCGGCTCGTCGAGCCCGTGAAGCGCGGGCTGGAAATTGTCACCTATACCGGCTACCTGTATGAGGAACTTTTGGAGATGGCGAAGGGCGACATCGGGGTAAAAGAGCTGCTGGGCGTCACCAATTTTTTGGTCGACGGCAAGTTCGAGCAGGACAAAAAAACGCTGGACTGGTTTTACCGGGGCAGCGCGAACCAGCGCATTTTCGACGTGACTTGCTACCCCAACTCGACGAAAGCGAGACAGATAGAGCGCCGCGAAGATTTGAAATGAAAAAGGGGAGCCGGCGCGTCAAATGATAATCTTCGCCCGGCTGCTGCCGTTTGCTTCTTTGGTCACGGCGATTTTCCGCTCTATCTTTTCATCGAGCCCCGCGACGTGCGAAATTATGCCGACAAGGCGGTTCGCCTGGGATATGCCCGTTAGAGCCTGTATGCACTGCGAAAGCTTTGTTTCGTCCAAAGTGTCAAAGCCTTCGTCGACGAACATGGAATCGAGGCGAATCCCCCCGGAACTGCCCTGGATTTCATCGGAGAGCCCGAGCGCCAGCGCCAGCGAGGCCATAAACGACTCTCCGCCAGACAGGGTTTTTGCATCGCGCTCAGAGCCGTTGTGATGGTCGACCACGTTCAAATCCAAACCGCTTTTGCCCCCGCCCGCGCCAAAGTCTCTCCGCTTCAATTCAAACTGCATTCCCGACATTTGAAGCAGCCGCAAATTCGCGCGGGCGATTATCCTGTCGAAATAGGCGGTTTGTATGTACGTTTCGAGATTTATTTTTTCCTTGTTTTCTTTTTTGCTGAGTTTTCCGTTGGCGGTATCGGACAGCTCTTTCAGCCATTTGAGCCGCTTTTCGGTATCGGACAGATTTTTCGCCGTCTTTTCGATATTTGCCAAGGCTGTTTTGTTCGCCGAGCAGCGCGCCTCGATTTTGCGGTTTTGCCCGTTCAGGTCGTTTTGCAGCTTTTCCGCGCTTTCTTTTTCTTTTTGCAGGATTTCCAAATCGAGCGGTTCGGCCTCTGAAAAACCCGCTTTCAATGTTTCGATCTCTTTTTTTGTACCGTCAAATGCGGATTTGGCCGCGTCAAATGCCGATTGCGCGGCGGCTAATGCGTCTTCGCGGGATTTTTGTTTCGCCGATAGGGCGGATATTTCTTTTTTTGCCTCTATTTCGCTCCCGAAACGAATTTCTGCCGCTTGATTCTTTTGGCTTTCCGCGTCGGAGGCGATGGTCGCGGACAGCGAGGCGATCGATTTTTGGATGTCTGCCATATTTTCGCCTGCCGCGGCGAGGTTTCGCTCCACTGTGGGGATGTGTTTTTCGAACGCCCGCTTGCGGGCGAGTTTTTGTTCTTGGGCGGCAAGATGTTTTTCTGTTTTGGCGATCTCGTCCAAAACTTCGTTCATGGCATTTCGCGCCGCAGCCGGTATATCGGCAAATGCCGCATCGCCCAAAAGTTTCGCCGACAGAGATTCAAGTTCGTTTTTTTTCGTTTCGATCCGCCCTTTGAATTTGCTCGCCGATTCGCTGGCCGCTTCGGTTTCCTTTTCGTCGTTTTTGGCTATTTTTTCAGCTTCTTCCAAATCGCTTTTGGAAGGGGCATTCGTCGAAAGCGCGGCGGGATTTGGATGCTCGGTCGATCCGCAGACGGGGCAGGGCGCATCCGGCTTGAGTTCGTTTGCCAGTATTCCGGCTTGCTCGTCGAGGTATTTTATTCGCATCGATTCATGCCCGGCTTTTGATTTTTTCGAGATTGCGGCTTTGTTTTGGTAATTTTCCTTGGATTTGTTGTACGACGCGGCAAGTGCATTGTAATCGTCGATCGAGCTTTGCAGCGATTTGAGCTCTGTCTGCCGTTTCGCAAAATTCGCCATTTTGCCGCGAAGCCCTTCGGCGATGGCGCCTATGTCCCCCATGGAAGCCAATTCCGCTTTCGCGGCTTCGAGGGCGGCTTTGTCGGCGTTCTGCTTTTTTTCCAGCGACGCCGCTTTTTCTTTTTCAGCATCGCGCTTTTTTTTGTTTTCCTCTATTGCATCGGCCAAAGATTGCAATTGCCGATATTTTGGCAATGTGCCGTCAAGTTCGATGATCTGCCTTTTTATTGCTTCGCATTCGGGTTGCCTTGATTTTTCCGCTTCAAGGTTGTTTATGGCTTCGCCGAGCGCGGATTTTTCTTTTGGCAGGCGTTCCTCTGCCTTGGAAAGGAAATCGCGGGATTTTTTGACTTGTTGGGCTTTGCCCAGCTTTTGGTTGATTTCGGCGAGGTTTTTTGCGGCGCTTCCAAGCATTTTCGCATTTTCGCCGAACTTGCCGGAATCGGATTGTATAAGCGCGGAAAGCCATTTCATTGTTTCGTCTCTCGAGTATAGCCCCGATTTGGCGCCGCCCAGTTTTTCGGCGCTGTCGGCGTCGCCGTCGTCCAATTGTATGCTGTTTGCCCACAAGCCGTAATCGCGTTCTTGAATTCCTTTTTCGGCATTCGACCTTTTTTCGTCCTCGTTCACCATTTCCTGAAATGTTTTGTATTTTTCGGTATAAAAAATCTTCCGGAATATCGCTGTCCTGTCTTCGGTTTTGCAATGGATGACTTTTTTGAAATCGCCCTGTGCGATCATCGCTATTTGCACGAATTGCTGTCTGTTGATGCCGAGTATGTTTTCGATTTCTTTGGTTGCATCCCTATCTTTGATGCGGCCGTCGGGCAAATGCAATTCCGCTCTGGCCTCTTCTGCAGTTGTTCCTTCGCCTTTTTGTTTTGGGCGTTCGTATTTCGGGTTTCGCCTAACCATATATGTTTTGCCGTGATATGAAAAGGTGAATTCGACATAGGTTTCAGCCTCGGGCAGGGCGTATTTGCTCCTGAGCATGGACGGTTCTTTGTGGTCGCCGCTGGTTTCTCCGTACAATGCGAACGTGATGGCGTCGAAGATCGTGGTTTTGCCCGCGCCGGTGTCGCCGGTGATGAGATAAAGCCCTTCCGCGCCGAAATCTGAAAAAGGCAGCTCGCATTTTCCGGCATAGCAGCCAAACGCCGAAATGACAAGATGCAAAGGCCTCATTTTCCATCCTCCCCCCATATTTTTTCAAACAAGCCCCGGACATATTCCGCCTGCTCCGCGTCCATTGGGCGCCCGTTCTGGGCGACGAACAGATCGCCAAACAATTCTGCCGGCTTTTTGGTATCCAAATTGATTATTTTTTCTAAAACCGAGTCGGTTCGGGTGCGCGTGTTGTCATATGCAAAACTGATGATGTTTTTGTACACATTGCGAAGCTTTGCGAGCGCGTCGGGCTCATCCCGCTCATCGGTCAGCACGACATGGAAATAGTCGTTTTCAATGTCGAGCCCCAAGTAATGGCTGCGGCTCATGAGTTCGCCGTATTTCCCGCGTATTTTCCGCATTTCGCGCAGCGGCGCGAGCAAAAGCTGCGATATGGATATATCGCCTTTGTTTTTCATTTCGACCACGGCGACGGATTTTTGCTGGTTTGCCTCGGAGAGCGAATATTTCAGCGGCGTGCCGGAATAGCGCATCGTTTCGCGCCCTATATTTTGCGGCCGATGAATATGCCCTAAGGCCACGTAATCAAAGCGGTCAAACAGCGAGCCGTCTATATTTTCCAGGCCCCCCACGGCCAATTCTTCGGATCCTTCGCTCAATTGGGCGCCTGTCACAAACTGGTGCGCGACCAAAATGTTGCGCGCCTCCGAGTCCAATTCGATGTTGCCAAGCGCGGCAAACACCGCGTCTGAATACGATTCAATCGCCGTTTCGGGAAAAAACGGCCGGACGGACGACGGTTTCAAATATGGCATCATCCAAATGTTTATGCAGCCGAATTCGTCGCCGAGCCTGACCGGCGACAGGTTTCCGTCGTATGACTGCGCGATATGCACATTGCCCTGTTTTAACAGTTCGGCGGCGAACGAAATGCGCTCCACGCTGTCGTGGTTTCCCGAAATCATGAAAACGGCTATTCCCAGCTTGGCGAGTCTGACCAAAAATCGGTCCAACAATTGCATGGCTTCTACCGTCGGCATGGATTTGTCGTAAACATCGCCCGCGACAAGGACGGCGCTTGGTTTGTTTTCTTCTGCAAGCGCCGCGATTTTATCCAATATGTCGGATTGATTTTCTATCATGGAAAATTCGTTGACTCGCTTTCCGAGATGCAAATCGGATATGTGAAAAAACTTCATGGGGCATCGCTCCGTTTCCGAAATGATTTTTGCAAACGCGCTACGGCAGGGGATGGTAGAGCAGATACTCCACGATCCTGTTGTAGGCGGATATGGTCAGGTGGCAGTAGGCATCCGATGAAAATTCGTCGTACAGGTTGTTTTGGCTGTCCCTTATCGCCGCCCCGTAATCGATGAAGGGGATGGAATTTTCCCTCGCGAAAATCAAAAGGGCGTTGTTGGCCCGGGAGATCGCATCGTTGTTCAGCCTTGTTTTCTGCGCCGCGTAGACAAGCGGGGTCACCGACATGATCACGACGGTTTTGCCGGGGCTTTTTTCTTTTATCCTCGCGACGAGCGCCGAGTAATTTTGCACATAGTCTTCAACCGGCATCAGCCCCAAATCGTTCAGCCCGAGGCATATGAGGACATATTTGGCGTCTTTGGCGGCAATTATGTCTTCGGGGCGGGCCTGCGCGCCGTTTTGGAGCGGATGCACGGAATTGGCCGATACATCCCTCAGCGCATTGTTTATGCTGTAGCTGCCCACTGCGACCACGCTTGCATCTCTTAAAACCGCTTCTCCCCCGAAAGTTATTTTCCCCCTGTACACGTCAAAGCCCATGGTGACCGAATCCCCGAGGAAGATGAAATTCTTGAAATATCCGTATGGCTCGGGGATATCGGAACTCAATGGAACGGCGCCAAATTGCGTTTCGATATTTCTTCCGGCGGGGGGCGGCTCGATTCTTTTTCCGGTGCCCGGTATTTCCACCGCTTGCTCGAACATCATTTGGATAAATCCGGATTTCGGGATTTCGGCCAAGTGAACCGGGGGCGATGCGGAGGTTTCTTCGGGGGGCACAGGAGGGGATGTGGCCGTAGGCGGCGGATCCGTAGGTTCAGGCGGCTCCTCGGAGCGGGGCGGATCCGCGGCGGCTTCGGTGGGATAGACATAGGTGCCTTCGCCGGTCGGCTCGCCGTCGGCGAATTTGCCCGTATACACGATCCCGTTCGCCCAGGTGTATGTCCCGTGCCCGGACCTTATGCTGTCGACAAAATCTCCCACGTATATGTCGCCGTTGTAGTATATCTGCTTGTAGCGGCCGTTGAGCGGGACAGCGGAAATTTCCGCCTTTTCCGAAACGGCGGGCGAAAGCGGCTGAGATTGCCCGTTTTCTGCGGCGCCTGCCGATTTTTCCGGCTCTCCCGGCGCCTGCGCGCGCATGGCCAAAAAAAACGCGAACACGGCGATCGCCGCGCATATTTTGGCTATATGCGACAGGCAGGCATATGCGCGCATTGTTTCCGGTTTTGAAAACATGGCAAAATTCCGCATCCTTTGTAAAGTGCATATAATCATTATACACGAAAACAAAAATAAAATCAAATAAATATTTAAAAAATTTACATAATGCTTGAAATTTGAAAAAATATGAAGTATAATATATGGCATAACTGCAATTATGGGCAAAACACATAAATATGCGCGATCATCAGGGAGGATATTATATGATTTCCACAAAAATTACGCGGCTGATGGCTGCGGCGCTGGCATTTTTGCTGTTGGCATCGGTGTGCCTGGTTTCCTGCGGCGAAAAATCGAATGAAGAAACCGGAACCACCACAGAGGCAAAAGCGGGCGAGAACGCCGCGGGGGAAGACGGCGAAACGGAAGATCAGGAAGAATTCAAGCTCACTTCGCCGAGTTTGCCCGATATGGACTGGAACGCGAGGGAAATAAACTTTTTGGTCAGGGGCCCTGAATACAACGAATGGCAGTCGCAGGACATTTATGTCGAAGAGGAAAACGGCGAACCGGTGAACGACGCGGTGTACAAGCGAAATGCCATACTCGAGGACAGGTACAACTACAGGATCAAAGAAGTGGAAGGCACGGGCGCCATCCAATCAATGGCCGAAAAATCGATACTTTCGGGCGCAGATGCTTACCAAGTGCTCATGTGCAACACGCAGGAAACCAATAATTTGGCGATGAAAGGCTATTTGGCCGACCTGAGAAAAGTCGATTATATCGACTTGAACCGCGAATATTGGGATCAAAACTCCATATACGGTTTTACCGTGGAGGGCAAAACATTGTTCATGACGGGCGATCTTTCGATTATGGCCAACGACGCCACCTGGATATTCATGTTCAACAAGAAGCTGCTGCAGGAACTGCAGATCGAAAACCCGTACGCATTGGTCAAAGAAGGAAAATGGACCGCAGACAAACTCTACGACATAATGAAGGGCGTGGCAAAAGACCTTAACGGCGACGGGACTATGAAAGGCGCGGACGACCTGTTCGGGTTGGCCACGCACGACAGCACTTTCGACGGCTTGTTTTTTAGCATGGGAATGCGAGTCTCCGTGATTGGGGATGGCGGCGTCCCCGAACTTTCTATGAACAACGAAAAAATATCGCAGGTCATGGAAAAAACGGGGGCGATCATGAATAAAGAGGTCACATTCAACGGCGATTGGCAACTCATAGCGAAGTGCTTCGAGGAAGACCGCGCGCTTTTCTACGGCGAAGTTTTGCAGTGCGTGATAAGGCGCAGGAGCATGGACACCGATTTCGGCGTTCTGCCGCTGCCAAAATTGGACGAGGCACAGCCCGACTACGCGCACATGGTCCACGTGACCGCGTGCATGGTGGGGGTGCCCAATACGTTAGGCGACGATGAAACCGCGTTTGCGGGCTTTGTGCTGGAATCGATCACGGCGGAATCCAGAAACTGGCTTGTTCCCGCATATTACACCACGGCGCTGGAGGGCAAATTCATGCGCGACGAGGAATCCAAGGATATGCTCGACATAATCCTCCGGACAAGGCGATATGATTTGGGATATGCCGCAGGTTGGGGAGGATTGTTTGGGGGATTTGTGGCCGCGGCCAAAAAAGGGAGCAACGATTTCGCCTCCGTCTGGGACAAATACAGCGCGAAAGCCGAAGCGGCGATGGAAAAAGACGTCGAAAATTACAGGGACATATCTTAAAAATGGGCAAAAAGACAAAAAACAACGGGGACAAAATAATAATCGCGGCGGGAGTGCTCGCGCTGGTCATATTGTTCGCCTCCGCTTCTGCGGCATTTTACATAAACCGTGATGCCATATACAACTTTCTGCGCGGCGGGGCGCAACAAAGCGCCCCCGCCCGGAATCCGCGGAATCAAAACCCGTTAGACCAAAACGACATCGAAAATCTTTCCGGCCCTTCGGAGTATTTCAAAAATATAATATTTTTGGGCGACTCGATAGTGTCGGGAATCGAAATCTGCAAAGATTCGACGCAGGTGAACGGCGAAAAAGTGCTCGAAGACACCACGGTGGTGGCCGCAGTCAGCTACAGCCTGAAAAACGCGGTTTCCGAAATTTCGGAAAATGCGATCAATCTGACCCACGAGGGAAAAGCGATGAAGCCTGAGGACATAGTTTCGCGCTTAGATGGCAAATATGTGCTAATATGCTTGGGCCTCAACGACCTTGCCTGGACGCCGATGGACGAATACATAGAAAACTACGGAACGCTCGTGAAAAACATACAAACCAAAAACCCCGACAAAACCATAGCGATACTCTCCGTGACACCTGTGGTGGCGGGGGGCGCGACCCTGACAAACGCAGTCATCGCCGAGGCCAATGGCAGGCTTAGGGGATTTGCCGCAGAAAAAGGCCTTTCTTTTATCGATTGGGCGGCGGCGATACGCACCGAAAACGGTTCCCTGCACGAAAGCCTGTCCTCAGACGGCTATTGCCACTTGAAAGCCGAAGCGTACGGCCGCCTGGCCGAATATTTGGTGAATGTCATGGTAATCCAAGGAAGCGCATGAAAATGAATTCGTTTGAAACCATAAAAAGGCGGCGGCAAGAAGATGGGCTTGCCGCCGCTTTTTTTATTGAAATTATTGCAAACTTATGGTTTTTGCGGTGGTTTATCCGACTATTTTCTGGAAGGCCATATATTCCATTTCGAAATCGCCTTCGGCCACCATCGGGTCGAATCTCAGTTCTTTTATTTTGCCTTCCCACAAATCGCACTCGTCGGTGTAGAATGTGAATTCTTCCCAATCCTCGCCGTCCGAGTTCCAGTAGTCGCCCCTAATCGACATCGCTTCGCTCCAGCCGCCGTCTTCGTAGGTTATGAAAAAAACCTGGCATCCGAAAGCGGAAGAGCCGTTTTTGACTTTGACCTTGATGTAGTCCACTTCGCCTGCGTCCATCTGGAGATCGTTGTTGATGCTGTACATGAATGGGTCTCCTCCGATTGAAGTCAATTTCAGAATGTTGCCTTCGACCCTGAGGTTTTCGATGTGGTTGCCCGCCCTGAACACGGGGTTGTCTTCCGCAAAGGTCCACACGGCTATGTCCTGCGTTATTATCGGTGGCTTCTCGGTGGTGGGGGGCGGCTCCGTGGGTTCGGGAGTAGGCGCGGGAGTGGGCGCAGGGGTGGCTTCTTCTTCTCCGCCTTCGCCACCGGCCTCAGTGGCCGCTTCGTCCTTTTTTTCTTCTTCTTTTTCGCCGCAGGCACTTGTCATGAGCAAACCGCAGGCCAAAACAAAGAGCAGGAGAATCACTGAAAGTTTTTTCATTTTGATTTTTTCACCTCGTTTTAAATTATTATAATAATATTTTATGTCATATTATTGTCAGTTGAAGAAAAACTCTTTTATAGTCTCGATTTCAGCTTCGGCCTTTGCCGTGAGCTTTTCATAAGTGGAGACAAATCCCCTGTCGCCCCTGCCGATCACGTTCGCGTTGAGCGTGTTGTTGAAGGCCTCGAGGCCGTAGCGGTAGGTCCTGTGGCCCCAGATATACTCGAACATATCCGCCGAGTCGTTGTCGCGGGTCAGCTTGGTCATCAAAAGCACCTCTTTGTACTCCGGCGAAATCGTCCTGTAGCCCTCATAGGCCAAATCCTCGAGCAGAATGCTGGTCATCTCCAGGCGCGTGTTGGTCACGGGAACGGTGGTCACGGTGACCACGTTGTTGTTGACGAGCTGTGTGTAATAGGGGGTTTCGAGGTCGAGCTTGGGGTGCGGGATCATGCCGAAATCGTCCTCCATGGAGCGGAAGTCATAGCGCTCTATCTCGAACATTCGCACATCCAAAAAATACAGCCGCCGCTCCTTGAACATATTCCTGTCGTCGCCGTAGTTTTTGTTGTTGTAGAACCCGCCGTAATCGCTGAAGAGATCCAAAATTTTGTCTATGGCCGCTATCGATTTTTCGCTGAAAATGTCTATCTCGGGGTGGCCGTCCTTGTTTTTGATCACTTCGTTCCCGCCCAGCACCGTGTGGAAATTGTACGGGACTTCATACTGCCAGCCCGCGATGGTGAACAGGTCTTTTTTGTAGTCCATTTTGCCGTCGCCGTCGAGGTCTCGGGCCAAGTCCTTGATAATCCCCACAAACTTGTCGTAGGTCCAAGTCCCGTCTTTTACCGACTGGTACGGGTATTCGAGGCCTTGTTCGTTGAACAGGTACTTGTTGAAAATGAGCAGCGTGGTATAACCCAAAGTGGAATGGGTTATGTCGCCCGAAACGAAATACACCTTGTCGCCGTAGCACACCTCGAGTATCCCGCTGTCCCACCAGGGCTTGGCCAAATCCACATACGGCAGGCTTTCGTTGTATTCGACGTTGAGCCCCTCCATCGAATCCACGAGCGAATACTGCTGGATGCCGAAAAATGCGTCGTACTCGTCGGACCCCGATCTCGCGGCTTTCCTGTACGAGTCGCTCGAAGGCCCGAAGACGTCAAAGTTGTCCAAGCGGACGGTTTTGATCACGACGTCGTATTTTTCCTCGAGGTTGAGATTTCGCAGGTATATCGCATCGTTGAGCCGGTCCCCATCGGACTCCTCCTCGCATTCGAAATCCACCCCGGACCAGCCCGACAAGAGCAGCCGAAATTCCGCCCCGCCGAAACTCATCTCCGGCAAATTTGGCGCATCCTGCGTTTTGCCTCCGCTTTCGTTTGCGCCTTCTTCCAAGTCCGGCGAGCCGTCGCCGGATGCATTTTGCGGGCCCTCTTTTTTTTCGCCCGCGCAGGAAAACATCAGCGCCAAAACGGCGGACAAGATGGCAAGCGCCAAAAATATTTTTATGGCCTTCATTGCAAATCAACTCCCAAAATCACGCGGATACCGCATAAAATCTCATATTGTTGAATTTCATAGCTTAGATTATAACATTTTGGCATAATTTTTTCAAGGCTAATTTGTTAATATAAATATAACTTTTTTATTTGACTTTTTTTCGTTTTTTATGTATAATTGATATTGAAATAAAATGAACCGGGAGGGAAAATAAAAATGTCGCTTGAAAATCTTGTGAAAATGTCGCATAAATACGGATCAAACCCCGAATTTGTGCTCGCCGGGGGGGGCAACACCTCGTATAAAACCGGCAACCTGATTTATGTAAAGGGTTCGGGCACCTCGCTTGCCACGATCAAAGAGGAAGAATTTGTGGTGATGTACAGGGACAAACTCGCTTCGATGTGGGGGAGGGAATATCCCGAAAATGACAAAAAAAAGGAAGCCGAAGTGCTTTCCGACATGATGGATGCCAGAATTCCGGGCTCGGGCGAAAAGCGCCCCTCGGTCGAAACCCTGCTTCACGACCTTTTCCCGCAGGCATATGTTTTGCATCTCCACCCCGCGCTGGTCAACGGGCTGACCTGCGCAAAAGGGGGCGAAGCGGCGGCCGTGCGAATCTTCGGCGAGGGTGCCGTTTGGGTGCCCGCTACAAAACCGGGCTATACCTTGGCTCTTTTTTGCAAAAAGGCGGTCGAGGAGTATAGGGAAAAATACGGAAAAGACTGCGAAGTGGTGATTTTGCAAAACCACGGCATATTCATGGCAAACGACGACATGGGCGCCCTCGATGAAATATGCGATGGCGCAATGCAAAAAATCAAAGACAATTTGACGCGCCTCCCGGATTTTTCACTCCCGGGTTTCGACAGGCAAAATCCCGCCGAGTTGATACCGGCCTTGCGGATGCTCTACGCGAAAAAAACAGGGAGCCCTGCGGCCTGCGCGAAATTTTTGCTCAATGCCGAAATCGCTCCCTTAATAGAATCTCCGCAAAGCTTTGCGCCGCTTGCCTCCCCGTTCACCCCCGACCATATAGTCTATTACAAAGCAAAGCCGATTTTTTTTGAATTTGCCGATAGCACGGAAAATTTGGAAGGCGCCTTGGACACATTTTTCGCGGCGAACAACTATTATCCGAAAATCGCGGCGGTGCAGGGGATGGGATGCTTCGCGCTCGGAAGCACAAAAAAGGAATGCGACACAGCGGCCGCTTTGTTTTTGGATGCGGTGAAGATCGCGGTCTATGCCGAGTCCTTTGGCGGGTACCTGCACCTATCAAAGGAACTCACGGATTTTATCGTGAACTGGGAGGGGGAGAGTTACAGGCAGAAAGTTTCGCTGTCCCCGGAAAAAGCAAAAAGGCTAAACGAAAAAATTTGCATCGTAACGGGGGGCGCGCAGGGCTTCGGCAAAGGCTTCGTGGAGTTCATGCACAAAGAGGGCGCGAACGTGGCAATTGCAGACATAAACTACCCCGGGGCCAGAGCTTTGTCGGAAGAACTAAATCAAAAATCCGGACAAAACAAGACGATGGCAAAAGAAGTGGATGTGACAAGCGAGGAAGCGGTGAAAAACATGGTCTATGACACAGCGCTCGAATTCGGGGGAGTCGACGCCATAGTGCACAGCGCGGGGATCGTGAAGGCCGGATCGCTCGACGAAATGCAATTGAAGGATTTCAACTTGGTCACCGCAGTGGACTACACTTCATATTTCCTGTGCGCGAAATACGCCTCGCAGATCATGAAAATCCAGCATAAAACAAACCCGGAAGCCTACTTCGACATCATCGAGATAAACTCGAAGTCGGGGCTCTCGGGCTCAAACAAAAACTTCGCCTACGCGGGCAGCAAGTTCGGCGGAATCGGGCTCACGCAGTCGTTTGCCTTGGAGCTCGCGGAGTACAATATAAAGGTGAATGCGATATGCCCGGGAAACTTTTTGGACGGGCCGCTTTGGAGCGATCCGGAAAGGGGCCTGTTCGTCCAATATTTGAAAGCGGGCAAAGTGCCGGGGGCTAAAAGCGTGGAAGACGTGAAAAAGTTTTACGAATCGAAAGTCCCCCTTGGCAGGGGGTGCCAGATCGAGGACGTGAGCCTCGCGATACTGTACGCCATCGAGCAAAAATACGAAACGGGCCAGGCGATCCCCGTGACCGGCGGGCAAAATATGGTAAAATGAAAAATAGTGGGGGAATAAATTAATGGATACAAAAAAGCTCATAGCCGCGCTAAACGATAAAACCAAGGAAAACAGGCTGAATGCGCTCTCCGGCATCAAAAAGAAAATAGACGCCGGGGAAATCCCAAGGCCCCAAATCACCGACAATGTGAACAACCACATACACACCACGTATTCGTTCTCGCCGTATTCGCCCGCGAAAGCCGTATACATGGCGTATATAAACGGGCTTGGAACCGCGGGGATTATGGATCACGACTCGATCGGCGGGGCCGCGGAATTTGTCGAAGCCGGCAAAATACTGGGCATATCCACCACAATCGGCGTCGAGACCAGGGTGGACATGGCGAAGACAAAATTAAACGGCAAAAGAATCAACAACACCGACCAGGACAGCATAGCCTATGTGGCGCTGCACGGAATACCGCACCAATACATCGGCGCCTTCGACGGCTATTTTTCCCTGTTTCGAAAAAACAGGAACCAGAGAAACAAAAAAATGTGCGAAAACATCTCCGAAATCATGAAACCGCACGGCATCGCGCTCGATTTCGCGGAACACGTGCTGCCCCTCTCGGAGCACGGGGAGGGCGGCTCGGTCACCGAGCGGCACATAACCTTCGCGCTCTCGAAGCTGATCGCGGAAAAACACAAAACGCCCGCCGGGGTTCTGGATTTTTTGAAAAACAAGATGAAGCTACCCACGACAAAAAAGGCGGAGGCCGCCTTGCTTGAAAACAATCCCGAGTATTATCTCTACGATATTTTAAACGTATTGAAATCCGAAATGGTTGAAAAATTTTACGTTTTGGCATATGACGAATGCCCGGGCGCGGAGGACTTCATAAAAATATCGAAAGCGGCGGGGGCCGCCGCCGCGTATTCTTACCTTGGCGATATCGCGGATTCGGTCACCGGCGACAAAAGGCCGCAGAAATTCGAGGACGATTACCTCGAGCTGCTGTTTTCGGAAATTGTGCGGCTCGGTTTCAACTCGGTGACATATATGCCGACAAGAAACACAAAAGAGCAGCTTTCGCGCGTGATCGCCCTGTGCGAAAAAAACAACCTGTTCCAGATAAGCGGGGAGGACATAAACTCCCCGAGGCAGCGCTTCATATGCGAGGCGCTGAGCGACCCCATGTTCTCCCACCTGGTCGATTCGACCTGGGCGCTGATAAACCACGAGGCCGCCGCCACCAAAGACGAAGAAAAGGGGATGTTCTCCGATCAAATGATAGAGAGGTATCCGAACATAGCGGAGCGGGTGAAGCATTTTCGCGGCCTTTCAGATTTCGTGCTCTGAGCGAAGGATGATCTCCTCCTGCATGGATTTCGAAAGCCTCGTGAAATAGTCGCTGTATCCCCCGATCCGGACCACGAGATCGTTGTAGAGCTCGGGGTTCGACCGGGCTTTTTCGAGGGTCTCTTTGTCGGTCACGTTTATCTGGAGTTCAAAGCCGCCGCGCTCCATGAAAGTTTTGACCAGCGTCAGCAGCTTTTTTTTGCTGTCGCCGCCAAAACTTTTTTTGGAGAATTTCATGTTCACCGCTATGCCGCCGATGAATTTGTGGTGATCCCATTTCGTGGAGGACAAAATCGAGGCGGTGGGGCCGTTTTTCTCGGATCCTTGGGCGGGCCCTGACCCGTCGCCCAGCGGGAAGCCGGCGAGCCTGCCGTCCGGCGAGGCGATCGTCTGGGTGCCCAGATGGTCGTGCATGATCCAGCAAAACAGGCTGGGCACGAGCCTGCCGCCCCGGCAGTTCTCATACCCCTCGCAAAATTCGGCTATTTTTTCCGAAAGCTCGGCGATCAGCCCATCGGCGCAGTCGTCGTCGTTGCCGTATTTGGGGACGCGGTTTTGTATATATGCGCGTATGCTCTCATAGCCCTCGAAATTGCCGAGCAGCATTTTTGCCATTTCCCCCAATGTCAGCCGCTTTGAGGAGAATACAAGATCGTCGATCACATTGAGCGAATCGGCCAAATTCGCCAGCCCCACAAACGAGGGCATGATCCAGTTATACCTCGCCCCGCCCCATTCGATGTCGAGCCCTTTTTTGAGGCAGTCGCCCACGAAGCATGAGAGCAGTGGCTGGGCGAACGAGCGCGTGCGTTCTATCATCGCCCTGTTGAAATCTACGAAATTGTTTTTTATATGTTGCCTAAGCCGCTTGTAATACGCTTCTTTTATCTGCCCGATGTTTTCAAATTCGGCCGGCGGGCTGTCTTTTTTTATGCCCAACACATCCAGGAGCAGCGCTACCAGATTGGTGTACGGCGAAGCCACCCAGACGCCGGAAGAGGCGATCGGGGTTATCTCGACGCAGGTGCTGTGTATGTAGCTGCACGCCTCGCCGGGCGGCAGCCCGTAATGCCTAAGCCCTTTTTGGATTATGTCGTCGTTGAACAGGGCGGGATGCGAATGGGAATCGCCGAGCGTTTGGACCGACAGCTCGAGCAAGTCCGGCGGGGTGTCCTCGTTGTAGCACAGCCCAATGCCGGGGTATATCATCGCGGTGTGGGATATGCTTTCAATGAACATATATGAGAGCTCGTTTGAGGTGTCCTTTCCGTCTTCGCCGCGCCCGCCGACCATGAACCCGCAGGCGAGCCCCCCGTGCACCACCTCGTTGTACATGACGCACATGCAGTCGATTAGCTCCTGCGCCTCGTCTTTTGTCAAAATGCCGCTCTCGATGTCTTTTCTGTAATAGTCAATAAGATACCTGTCGGGCCTGCCGAGCTGAAAGAGCGCCATCGGGCAAACCGAGACGCAGACCATCGAAATCCAGGCGCACTGCAGCGCCTCGTAAAAAGTCGAGGCGGGATTGGCCGGGATGCTGCCAAAAATGCCGGCGAGGGCCAAGAGCTCTTTTTTTCTTTTTTCGTCGCCGCATTTGTCCGCCGCCTCGTTAAGCGCAGAGACATAATTTTCGGCGTATTTGAGCATCCCGTCGAGCGCGGTTTTGCAGGCATTGTAAAATATCTGTTTTTCCAGATCGCCGGAATTTGCGGGGTCGAGCCCCCCTATATATCCGTCGATGTCGGCTTTTATGCCCGAAATGCCCTTTTTGAGGATATACTCGTAGTCGATTGCCATATGGCCGTTGTTGAGTATGGAATTTAACAGCGGCAGCTCATACTCGCGCATCAGCTTGTACTCGGCCTCTTCCGTCTCGGTGAGCGGGCGGTTTTTCGGCCTTCCGAGCACAAGCTCGTGCTCGCCGATGGCGGGCTCGACGTTTTTGAGCATATAGTTTGCCGCCCAGGCGTATTTTTCGACTGTCGAAATGGTTTTTTTGCAGGCTTCGAGATAACCTTTGTAATAGAGATACTGCCATTCTATGTTGTTGAGCTTTGGCGTAAGCGCCCTCTCGCGAAGCCTCGCTATTCTCGGTGTCCTCATTTTGTTTTCTCCTCTTTTAGTTTTTTGCTTGACAATCATAATAATATATAATATAATGTGTATTGTGAATAATGGATTTTCAAATTGTAAAAACAGGAGGAAATTGCTATGGCAAAGAGAATATTGTATTTTCTGCTCGCGCTGTTTATGTCGGGCATGATGCTTTTTCTTTCCTCGTGCGGGGGAGAAACCGCAGAATCCGACGATGCCAAGAATCAAAAAGAGGAGCAGGGGGAGGAAGCTTCTGGCGAGGACGCGCCCAAGGAAACAATCGACCCGGGGTTTTCCGACGAGCTGCCCGCGCTGGATTTCGGCGGGCAGACTTTTAAGTTCCTTGTGGATTCCGACCCGGCCTTTAGGCATTTGTACGATGTGAACGTGGAGGGCGAAACGGGCGATATCGTGAACGACACGGTATACAAAAGAAACAGGACGGTCGAAGAGCGCCTTGGAATCGTGATAGAAGACACCGAGAGCACCAACGCGCAAAAAACGATAACAAATTCGGTTGCGGCGGGCGATACCGAATATACCGGCGTCTGGCTTTTGGTGGACAGGTTTTTTTCCGCCTCGCTCACGGGACCGTTTGTAAACCTGCACAATGTGCCGTATTTAAATCTCGGCAAAAAATACTGGGATCCGAACGCAGTGGACGACATGACCATAAGCGGCAGGCTGTACGGGATGACGGGGGACATAACCACCGCGACCAATATGTTCACCCATTTGCTGCTCTACAACAAAAGCCTCGGAGCCGATTATGGTTTCCCGAATCTGTACAATCTGGTTCGCGAGGGCAAATGGACTTTCGACAAATTCGAGGAGCTGACAAAAGACATATACAAAGATTTGAACGGCAACGGCAAAAAAGATGTCGAGGACTTTTTTTCGGTGTACATAACCCCTGCGGCCTACGAGGCTTTCTTCTCTTCGGCGGGCGAGAAGTGGGTGGAAAAAAATTCGGCGGGGGAAATCGTTTTTTCCGAACTCAACGAAAAAAAGATAGCGGTGCTGGATAAAATCGAGGGGATGTTCACAAAAAAAGAAAACGTGTGGTGCGGATATGAACAGCCCCATCCCTTTGCCAACGAACGCGCGATATTCTACGACGGCGACCTCGGCATCATGAGCGAGGAATTCAGGGATCTCGACGTCGATTTCGGGATTGTGCCCCTGCCGAAATTCAGCGAGCAGCAGGACAGGTATTATGTCTACGCCTATCCCTTCTTCCCCTTTTTGTCGATACCCACCACGATAGCGGGGGGAGATCTCGAAATGGCGGGGGCGGCGCTCGAGGCCTTAGCTTCGGAATCATACAAAACCCTGACCCCCGCGTTCTATGAAGTCGCCCTCGCAAACAAATACGTGCGCGACGAGGAATCATACGAAATGCTCGATATCATACTGCGGTCAAGGGTATATGACCTTCTGTACTGGGGCCAATGGGACAGTTTCAGAAACTGGGGCAGCGGGCTCGTGTCCGCGATGCAAAAAGGGGATGCGGCATATGCTTCCACATACGAAAAGAACATCGACAAATCGGTGAAAAAAATCGACGAAATAGTGGAGATATACGCAAATCTGGATTAAATCGGGCTAAACATCCAAAAAACGGCAGTTTGCGCCAAAGTGGCCGAATATTTTCGGTATTTCCTTTGGCGCGAAAATTATCGTGGCGGTGTTGTCGTTCGGATGTACCCCGATTTTTTCGGTTTCATGGATTTCGCTGTCTATCAGAAAAGCCACGTCCGTTTCCGGTTTGCCGGCAATGTTCAAAAACGAAACCGAACCGGGCCTGATGTTCAATTTTTCAAGCAGTGCCGCCTCGCTGCCAAAACTCAGGCGCGATTCGCCGAGCGATTCGCGGATTTTTGCCAAGTCGGCGCGTTTTGCGAGCGGGAGTGACAGCAGATAGTACCGGCTTTTGTCGGCATTGCACAAAAATAAGTTCTTGAAAATTTTTGCGCCGATGTCCACTCTGTATTTTTCGCTGTCCGCTTGCGAAAAAAGCGGCGGATGTTCCACGATGCTGTATGAAATGCCGAGCGCGTCAAACAGCGCGCACACATGGCTTCTGCGGTCGTTTTCCATTTTTTGTTTTTCTCCTTTTGGGATAGGTGCCATGCGGTTAATTATATCCGTTATTCCGCATTTTGTCAAGTTGATTTTTTGAAAAGGGATTCAATGGCCTGAAACCGCAAAGTTTATTGTTGACAAATGGCCGATTAAAGAGTATAATTAAGGGCAAGTGAAATAAATCAGGAGATAAAAAACCGAAATGAAAAAAATATTTTTTGGCGTTTTATTCGCCGCTTCGATATTGCTGGCAAATGCGTGCGGCACAGGCGATTCCGGATCTGCGGCAAAAGACGGTTTGGGACAGGCAGAAGAAGAATCGGCGGCGTATTTTGAACCTTCGGATCAGACGGAACCCAAAACCGAAAAAACCAAACCGGGCGACGAGTCGAAAGCGGCGGAAAAATCCGCAAAGCCCACTTTGATAGGCAGCACCTTTTTGGCAAAAGACCGCTACTGCATAGCCGGGAAGGCTGCGGAACACGCGGTGATAACGGTCGAGGGCGCACTGAACCAAGTCGAAACCAAAGTGATAGGCGGAATGTTCGTGCTCGAGGTATTCCTCGAAAAACAAAAAACCGAAGATGTCGAGCTTTTGGTGTATGCGAAAAACGCCGGAAAAGATATAAGCGACCCGCTGGTGATCAATGTGAGCAAAGACGAGCCGAGGGATTCCAAGCCCGTATATATAGGCAAGAAAAACCATTTGCAATACGAGCCCACGCTCGACGATTATCTCGGCATAAACTTGTTTTCGGAAGACCAGCTCGACGATATGCGCAAGGGAGCGGAAAAACTGCAAAAAAAATTGGCGGACGCGGGGCTCAAAACGGAACTGATCATTTTTATCGCGCCAAATCCGGCTACGATATACCCGGAGCATATGCCCGATTTTTTGGCGGATCAGAGAGAAAGCGACGATTCGCGCTCGAAGCAGATAGTGCGGGCATTCGAGGATTCTCCAATCAAAGTGATCTTCCCGTATCAAAGGCTCAAAAAAGAAAAACGCGACTATATGCTGTACTTTTGGGCCGACACGCACTGGAACGATCTCGGCGCGTATTACGGCTATTGCGAACTGTTTGAATATATTGGGGAAAAGTTCCCCGACGCAAAGCCGATCCCGGAATCGGAGATCGACATATCCGAAACCACGATGTCCGGGGGGGACATAGTTTCGAATATGCTGTTTTTCGACAGCTACGCCTATACATCGACCACCACCATGGTCCGCGTCAAAAATCCCAAGGCGGTGCAGATGTCGCTTGTCGGCGACCCCGGCATGGGAGCTGAGGTATGGACAAAAGACGACGGGAAAAATCGGCCCACGGTGATGATGTACAGGGACTCGTTCAGCGTGGCGATGATGCATCCCATATCTGAAACCGCCGGCAAATTTATCATCAACCCGATGTGGGATTTCCGGATAGACATGGATTTGCTGAAAAAGGAAAACCCGGATTACCTCATAATCGAAAAAGTCGAGCGGGAAGCGCAGGGGTTCCCCGCAGTTCTGAGGTAAAAAAAGGAAAAAAGAGGGGCTCCGCCGAGCCCCTTTTTTGGTTGCAATCTACTTTTTTTCGCCTTTTTTCTTGCCCGAGCCGACAATTATCAAAATTATCACAACCACCACCACGACGCCCCCGGCGACAAGCGCGATTATCAGCCCGGTATTCGCGCCGTTTTCATCCGAAGATGAATCCTCCGCGGCGGTGTCGCCGGCGGTCGTCTGCGCTGCGGCTTCTTGGGCAAGCGAGGCGTCGATGCTCGCCTGTTCGCGGCTCGCTTCCTTGCTCGCCTCCGCTTCGGCCCTCGAGGCGACCCGGGATTCCTCTTCCAATCTCGCGGCTTCTTCGGCGGCCTTGAATGCGGCTATTTCCTCGTCCGTAAACACGAGCATTTCCAAAGCGACCGTGGTAAATCTGGTGGTATTGCAGGCAAAAGCGGTATTTTCGGGCCAATCCGCTTCATCTTTGAATATGACGAGTTTGACTTCGCCGTTGTTTGTTATCACTATGTTGTCGTATAAAATCACGCAGTGTTCTTCGATTTCGTCATTTTCGGGATGGCAGGCGAGCTGTATGTACGTGATCGTGGCTCCGACGTTGATGTCGGGCAAGGCGAGGTTGATTATCCTGTGATACCAGTTTTCGTAGGCGTATTCGGATATGTCCCTGCCGCAGTGCATCGGGATCCCGTTTTGGTCTTCCATGCCCGGGGCATCCCTCAAAGTCCCCCCTTGGCCTCCCGTGACGATTCCGTCGATATGTCCCCAACCCGCTTCGTCGAGCGAAATGGTGACGTCATACTCGAGCATATCGCCCTCCTGAATCACATAGTCGATTTTTTTGAAATCGAGCAGATTGTAGGCGAGCCTTTCCCCGTCCTCCCTTTTGACGTCCACGGTATGCTTGAGATAGGCTCCCGAAGGATCCGCTTTGGGTTCGTTTGCCGCATCCGCGCCGAAAAGCGAGGCGAAACACATAACTTGCAAAATCGCAAGTGAAAAGAGAACAAAGGCAATGGTTCTTGTTTTTGTTTTCATATTCATTTTACCGCGATTTTCTTTTTGAGCAGCACAGCGGCGGCGCTTATCAAAGCCGCGAAAATCGCCATGCCGGCATCCCCAGTTTCAGGGGCGGATGCCGGAGGAGGGGCAACGGGTTGGGCTTCCGGAGCGGGAGCCGGTTCAGCCGGCGCTTCGGGAGCGGCTTCCGGTTCCGGTTCGGGTTCCGGGGCGGCTTCTTCCCATACCACGGGCTGCCCGTTTATGCTCTTTATCAAAAGCTCATAGGCGTGGTCTTCCTCGCCCGAACAATAGGTGGTTATTTCCAAGTAAGCCATGTCGTCGGCGAACAGAGCCAGCAGGTCTTCGTGCGCCCCGGGATGTTCTTCGCCATTCATGTAGAAGTAATAGCCGTCGGCCTGTCTTTTGATTTCCAGCACGATGGAACAGTTCGTAACGTCGTCGACTTCCACCGCCAGCCTGCCCGTGCCCGAAAACGTGTTGTCTATCGTGCTCTGATAACCCTCAAAGCCGAGCTCTTCTTCGTTGGCCGGGCGGATCAGCGAAATGAAGCCGGCTGTATCCGTCGGGTCGTCATGGTGCATCGGCCTGGGGTTGTCAAAGAAGTTTACGGCGATCCAGGCGTCACCGCCCACGGGGGATCTTCTCACGTCGAATTCGATTTTGAAGCCGTCGAGTTTTATCTTTTCGTTGTACACTATGCCAAATCTAAAAGTCTCGTCCGAATCTTCATCGGGCTTGTGCGTGTAGTTCGCGATGTTCACGATAAGCCCCTCGGGGCTCTCGGCGAGCATGGGCATCGTCTGCCGGTCTTCATGATAGAATGTCAGCCATTTTTCGATGCCCGCGGCGCCGGCTGAAACTGTCAGGGAGGCGACGAGCAGTACCGCGCAAAAAACAAAAAATACCTTTTTCATAAATCTCTCCTTGATAAAATAATGTTTTATATGAACTTTTTGCATATGCCCCCATTATATACTAAAACGGCGGGCTTTGTCAAGGGCGATTTGATAAAAAATATACATATTTTTCAAGCTTCAAAAAGCTTGCACCCCTGCGACTTGAAATCTTCGATTTTGGCGAGCAGTTCCTCCACGGTGACTTCAAGGGTTTCCGCAAGGCAGGCAAGGCAATAGAAACGGGTGACTTTGCGCCCGTGCAATTTT
>Ga0082212_10000165_pt1 | contig 97733 bp, 92 predicted proteins | sample TergutNt197P3_FD_71548 | JGI IMG/M metagenome (GOLD analysis project Ga0082212, IMG submission 71548) | Neocapritermes taracua P3 segment gut microbial communities from Petit-Saut dam, French Guiana - Nt197 P3 | ecosystem: Host-associated > Arthropoda: Insects > Digestive system > Gut ...
ACAAAAAGAGGCGAGGTTACGGTTATAAAGCCCCAACCGGAGTATTGGGCGTATAGGCGCGGGTTCGACACGATAGTAAAAGAATACGAATGAATAAATCTAATTGATTCCAGCAATTCAGATTGCCGAAGTGGTTCCCGATAAAATTGCTCGTTTTTGCCGTTTTGATAGTCGGCATGCTATTGATGCTACGTTTTGTGCATTTGCGCAACGGCTCAAAAGTATTGATGTTGGGGATATACACATCGATATTGTTTCACCGCGACTTGTTCCCGAGGCCCTTGTTTTACACGATCATCGCAATAACCGCGATAAATTTTTGGTCGTGGGGGGTAATGCACAATTTTGTATACAACCCGATGAGGAATAGAACTGATGAGATACCGGATTTCGTGGCCTTGACGAACATGATTTCGAGTGCAGGTATATTTGTCATGTTTGTATTGGTCGTTTCTTGGACTATTGTGGACATATTTACGTAGCTAAAACAAAAAAAAGCGCCGTCTATTGGGTGCCGAACGGGAAAGTGTACCATGCGACGCGAAGCTGCCGGTCATTGGCAAACTCAAAGGACATACGCTCTGGCACGATAGCGTAGTCGGGGAAGCCCCGGGGGTGCAAGCTCTGTTTCGGCCAAAACAAAAAAAGGCCCGCCATGGCGGGCTGCAAGGAAGGGGGCGCAATATGCCGAGGGAAGCGTTCAGACGCGCCAATCGATAAGAATTAACGCAGGAAAGCCCACAGTTATCAACGCTGCGGGCTTTACATATCGCGATGTTGGAACAAACACGGAGGAAATAGATGTATGATAACGCTTGAAAACATCAACAAAACCTTTCGCGTAGCCAAAAGGCAAGCAGGATTTGGCCGCGCTGTCAAAGCGCTTTTTTCGCGCGAATATGAGCTTATCCACGCGCTGAACGATGTCAGTTTCACGATCCGCGACGGCGAAATGGTGGGCTATATCGGCCCGAACGGAGCCGGGAAAAGCACTACCATCAAAATCATGTGCGGCATTTTAACGCCGGACAGCGGCTCATGCGATATTGATGGCAGAACGCCGTGGAAAGAGCGTACCGCCCATGTCCGCGAAATCGGCGTTGTGTTCGGGCAGCGCAGTCAGCTTTGGTGGGATGTTCCCATCATCGACAGTTTTGAATTGATACGTGACATTTACAAAGCGGACGAAAAAATATTCAAGGATAATTTGGAAGAGTTGACCGAACTTCTCGGCTTGCAGGAACTGCTTAAAACACCGACGCGCAGTTTGAGCCTCGGCCAGCGTATGCGCTGTGAAATCGCCGCGTCATTGTTGCATAGCCCGCGAATACTTTTTCTTGACGAACCGACTATCGGGCTTGACGCGGTTTCCAAAATTGCTGTCCGTCAATTCATAAAAAAGCTGAACGCAGAGCACAAAACGACGGTTATATTAACCACGCATGATATGCAGGATATAGAAGCGTTGACCGAACGTATTTTGCTCATCGGCAAAGGTAGAATTTTGCTTGACGGAAGTCTTGCGGAACTCAAAAAACGCTCGTCGGAACACAAAACGCTTGCAGTCGAATACAACGGAAATGCACCCGAAATATGCGAGGGAATGGCGCTATCCGAAGCCAAAGAAGGGAGGCTTGTTATTTCTCTTGACCCTGCGGTTTTGTCTGTTTCTGACGCTATCGCCCGTCTTGCCGCGCAAACGGAAATTACCGATGTATCCGTTTACGGCGTCACTGCCGAAGAAATGGTTGCCGCACTGTACGAGGAGTACCGAATATGATATGAAAAAGTATTTGGCGTTGTTTCGCATTCGATTTATCAATGCGCTTCAATATCGTGCGGCGGCGCTGGCGGGAATGGCCACGCAATTCGCCTGGGGATTCATGGAAATTTTCGCTTTCGCCGCTTTTTATCGCGCCAATCCCGCTGCCTTTCCGATGGAATTTTCGGGTACGGTTTCGTACATATGGATGCAACAGGCTTTTCTTGCCTTGTTTATGATGTGGTTTTGGGAAAACGATATTGCCGCCGCCATTACGGAAGGTTCGATTGCCTATGAAATGGTTCGCCCGATAGATTTATATAGCCGTTGGTTTTGCCAAGCCGCCGCTAATCGTTTGGCGCGGGCTATGCTGCGCTGCGCCCCGATTTTGATTGTCGCGTTCATCGTGCCGGAACCTTACCGAATGTCCCTGCCCCCGAATGTCGGGCAATTATTCTTGTTCTTGCTGTCGGCGACGTTATCGCTCGGCGTTGTCGTTTCGTTTTCGATGCTGATGTATATTTCGATCTTTTACACGCTTTCGCCGATGGGCGCAAGAATTATCGTCGCCGTTTTATCTGATTTCTTCGCGGGTGCGACGATACCGCTGCCCTTTTTCCCTGAGCCGGTTCGCGCTGTTGCTGAACTGTTGCCGTTTGCTTCAATGCAAAATATGCCGTTACGGATTTACAGCGGCAATATAGCCGGAGCGGACGCTTTTCGCGGTATCGTTTTGCAAGTTTTTTGGCTTGTGGCGTTGTTGCTGATAGGACGGCTTGCCATGAACCGCGCATTGAAAAAAGTAATTGTGCAGGGGGGATGATATGCGGCTGTATTTAAAGTTTTTCGCCATGCACCTAAAAAGCCAAATGCAATATAAAATTTCATTTTTCTTGACCGCACTCGGGCAATTTCTTGTTTCGTTTACGGCTTTTCTCGGAGTGTATTTTATGTTCTCGCGCTTCAACGCCGTTGATGATTTCGCTTTTGAACAGGTTCTCTTGTGTTTCGCCGCTGTTCTGATGGCTTTTTCAACGGCGGAAATGCTTGGGCGCGGTTTCGACTTGTTCCCGCGCATGCTCGGCAACGGCGAATTTGACCGCGCCCTTGTCAGGCCACGGAATATCATCTTTCAAGTCCTCGCGTCGAAGATGGATTTCACACGGCTTGGCAGATTGTTTCAAGCCATTCTTGTATTTTGTTATGCGATTCCAAACAGCGGCATAGTGTGGACTTGGGATAAAATTATTGCCCTTTGCCTGATGGTGATTTGCGGAAGTTTGGTGTTTTTCGGATTGTTCCTTGTTTATGCGGCGTTTTCGTTCTTTACCATCGAGGGATTGGAATTTATGAACGTGTTTACTGATGGCGGGCGCGAGTTCGGACGTTACCCTTTCTCGGTATATGGCAAAAATATTTTGCGTTTCCTCACGTTCGTCATTCCGTTGGCGCTGTTCCAATACTATCCGCTGTTGTATCTGTTGGACAGGGAACAGGGCGCATTTTTCATGTTTGTTCCGCTGATAGGGGCATTGTTCTTGCTTCCGAGTTATGCGTTTTTCCGTATAGGGCTGCGGCGGTATAAATCAACGGGTTCGTGAGGCATACCGGCGCGGCGGGTCAAATCCGGCAGTACCGGGGGTAAAAGTTTTTGATTCGGTTATTTCACAAATCCCTTGTATTGTTTTTTCACTTTCCCTTTGAGATAAACAGATATGGCTTTTTGCGGGCATTTATTTATACATCGGTAACACATATAGAATGGCATACGGCATTCATTTGTTTACAAAATAATTCTGCTATGTATTTTGAATTTCCCGTGCCGGAAAAATATATCATTACCATATTTGTCACCTAATTTTTTCTTTTATAATTATATATCCATTTCAATCTTTTGATGATTTCAAATACCACCGGACATTCCTCTGAAAACGATAATAATCCATACATATTGTATAACCTGTACGGCCTGTCTGTGTATGGAAAATCCTTGCAAACAGACGGTCTGATTTCATAAATCCGGCATTTTCCGTCCGTTTCTAAAAAACAGCATGGCTTCTCTTTTATTTTATAGCATTCACCATCCGCAGCAAGATATTTTTCAATGAAATCATTTTCATGCAATCCAAGATATGCAGATATTCTTTCAATATCATTTTCATCCAATAATATATCGTATAATTTACAGCAGTTGCCGCATTCGCAGCAGTCATAAACAGCAAATATCTCATTATGAATCCGCAGAAAATGCGCGTCCAACTCATAATCGATTGCGTTTTTCTTCAGGAAGAGCCTGAATTTTTCATTTTGGTCTGCGAATTTTTTATAGACTTCTTTGATTTTTGACGGGTTAATCACATGATACCGTTGTAAAAACTTTATAAAACTCTATAAGAGGATATAATAGTTAATTCCTTGTTCATCGCGCCCCATTTCAAACGGCGAACCGCTCTAATTTGGTTTGATGTGACGCTCCAAAGGCTTAATTTCCCGTATCAACGAACGGTACATATAACGTAATTTCTTTTAAGGTGAAATTTACGATATTTTGTAATTTGATAAATTCAATGCGGCTTGGTAGTCCCTGTCTATCACATTCCCGCATATCTGACATTTATATGTTCTGTCGGATAGTTTCAAATCTTTTTTGATATTGCCGCATGAAACACATTTTTTACTGCTCGGATAAAATCTGTCGGTTTCTACAAATTCAATGCCGTAAAATTCGCACTTGTATTTCATTATTGATTTGAAACTATATAACCCTTGTTCTCCGATTGCTTTGGATAAATGCCGGTTCTTCATCATTCCCTGTATGTTCAGGCTTTCCATCACGATGCGGCTCGGTTTGGTTTTCACTATCGCCGCTGTTGCTTGATGTATATGATTAAGCCTGATGTTCGCGAGTTTCCGGTTCACTAACTTTATCTTCTTTTCCAGTTTTACAATATTGCTGGTTTTTACGAACTTTCCACCTTTCTTATTTTTTTGATATTTTCTTGATATCTTGCGTTGCAACCTGCGCAGTTTCTTTGTTTGTTTTTTAGTCTTCTTTGATTTGTTTATATTTTTTGCCCTATATTTATCTGAGCAGACTGCTAAATCTTTTATTCCAACGTCGATTCCGATACTTTTGTCGTTCAAATCTACATCAGGTTTTTGAATTTCAACACCAACGCTGATGTACCAGTATTTACCGTCATGTTTTATATGCGGATTAGAAAATTTTGGCGCGGTTATTCTTTCAGGCTCGGAAATTCGTACCCAGCCTACTTTCTCTATCAGAATTTTATCCCCTTTAAATTTCAGTTTTATCGGGTCGTTGTAGAAACTCGGTTCACTTTCGCGTCTGCTCTTAAATTTCGGCTTACCCGCTTTACCTTTGAAATATTTCAAGTAAGCATTACAAGCGTCTTTTATCGCCTGTTTTGTTATGTTATTGCTCGTTTCGTACAGCCATATATATTCCGGTTGTTTCTTGAACTCCGTGAATATGCGTCGTAACTCCATATCATTGATAAATTTGCCGCCGTTTTTATAATTGTCGTCCTGATATGCCAAAGTCCAGTTGTACGCAAACCGCGACACTCCCGCACTCTGCCATAATTTTTTAGTTTGCTCTGCTGTTGGGCGAAGCCGTACTTTAATATTTTTACGCAGTACTCACTTTTTTGTTTGGCAATATGGACAATAAGCCGTGACTCCTCCAGTTGTGTTCTTTTCCAAGCCCCCGCCGCAGATTGGACATTCCCCGCCGATATGTTTACGCTCCGCCATCGCCGTATAACCGCCTTTACGCCCATATAAATCATATTCACTTGTTCTTCCACCCTGAGCATTCGCAGACGTTATAATTTGTTTCATCGTTTCATATATGCGTTTATGTTCAATATCACTTAATTTATTGAGCGGCGTTGACGGATATATTCCGGCGTGTAACAAAATCTCTGCGGCAAACGTACTCATTATTCCTGCTATTTTATTGCTGAGGAATAGTTTTACCGCCGTTTTTTCCTGCGTTTCGTCTTTTTTTATGAAATTTATATAATCTTCATAGGAACTATCGCCGAGCGGATCGAATTTGTTGCTGCTTTGCTTGCGATTGCGCCAATCTTCATGCGATACCGCATAAATCCCCAGCGTGAACAGCGACATCGTATATGTCAGACTGCTCCCGTCCGTGAAAGTAAAAATAATATTGTAGTTCTTCGGAATATCAGATTGCGTGCTGTTATACAGAATTTTGCCGCCGCTCTGACAAATCATTATACCGTAACCGTTATCCAATTCTATATAAATATCAGGCGCAAGGTAATCAATCTGTGCGATTATTCCGCCGTTTACCAGTCTGTATTTCGCGGCATCGTTTTCACCCATGAACATGTTGCCGTTTTTCTTTGTCAATTTCCCCGATTCAACAGTTTTGCCGGGCAATTCTGTTCTCATTTGTTTAACTATCGTGTTTATTTCAGGATATTCAAGCATATTACCCCTCCGTTTTTATTTTTTCCCCGGATAAAATTCCGAAAACAACCCAATATAATCAGGCAATTTATCTAAGTCAGGTCGCCAGAATTCAAACACCATGCCATTGCATTTCTCATAATCGCACCCTTCAATAATATATATTTTTTTGAATTTACATGGTCCTTTTGTCCGGTGTCCGTTTTCGCAGTTTTTACAATTCCCATAATCGCCTGTAAATACGCTCTTGATATGCTCAGATGCGTTTTCTATGTAGACGCGATGCCTGTCAATATTAGAAAAATAAAGCCGCAGGACAATATCGCCGTCCGAGTTTATATAAATCCGGGCGATTACCTGCGGCGTTTTACCGCCGGTTTTGGCGTAAGCAATCATATACGGGCACCTGCCAGCCCCGGAACCGATTGCTCTTCCGCAGTCATACCCTAATTCGTTTATCGCTGCGTCAAATGCGACGATAAACTTTTTATCAGGTTCGGATATTATATTAAATCTCCGTTCGGACAACAATTCCCCTATATTTTGAGGTTTCGTCGGATTAAAATAGTCTTCGACAGTTTCTTTGAGGGTTTTGCCGATTTGCGTAAACAGCCATGTTTGGAAATTTTTGTCGTTTGCAAATTCTTCGCCGATTGCCTCTTTGAAAAACTTGCGGTATTCGCCCACAGGAATATTGCCCCAAACGATTACCGTATTTTTTTCAAGAATTTTTTTATCTTTATCCATAAATATTCTCCTCTTTTATTTATTTTGCCGTCGCTTCTTTTAATTCCTGTTCGGTTAATTCGATGATACGGCGGAAATCCGCAACATCAAGATTTATAAACGTAAACGCGCCGCCGATACATTTATAGTATGACTGCCCTTTGCTAAGAAAGTGTACGAGAATCATTTTCGTGACCATGTTTACGCTCCTTTTTTATTAAATTTACATATACGGTTGACATTGCGGGCAATAATACAATTTCGTACCGCCGCCGGCGACAAACTCTATCGGTGAGCCGCATTTCGGGCACGGTTTGCCGTAATTGCGTGATGTGAATAACGTCAACGTTTCGTCGTCCTCTCCGCAAGCCTGCCCGAATATATCTGTGTGGAAGCATATTCGTTTGCCGATCAGGTATTCGTCAACAAGACGCACCGTGTTGTCGTAAACGATTCGTATTTCATTTTCCGTGAGTTTGTTCACTTTCTTTTTTGGGTAAACGCCGGACTGCCACAGTATATAATTCATCATCGAAGTGCGTATGTCCGTCGCGCCTTTCGCAAGCGCCATCGCTTCGATTATCGACATTTTATTGTTGTTCGAAAGCCACTTTGCGTAGTTTTCGTACGTGAAATCGTTTTTGTCGGCAACTTCGAGAGGAAATTTGTTTCTGAACGGGTATGCGTTGACCATAGGCTCGATACGGCGTATATTAATTAAGTATATTATAATACATCCGGTATCATTTGTCAAGAATGATTTTCCTTGTTGAAGAAAATATTTTAAATATTAAGTAAACGCAAAAAAGACAGGCACGATTTCTCGCTCTGTCATTGCTTAATGCGTAGTGAATTGCAAATGATAGCGAATTAAAGCAAATCATATCATGTCAGCAAAAAAACAAGCCCCACATCCGGGATATTTCCCGAAACTGCTGGGCTTTTTCGCTGGCGCGCCAGAAGGGATTCGAACCCCCGGCTTATTGCTTAGAAGGCAATTACTCTATCCGACTGAGTTACTGGCGCAAATGTAACAAAATTTTCACGTTACAATGATACCACAAAACTAAAACAAAGTCAAGCCCATTTTTGCACAAGGCAAATATTTTTTTATTTAGTATTGCAAAATTCAAAATAATATATTATAATATTGCCATGGTGATTTTATATATATGGGAGGCTCGCTTTTATGGATGGTATGGCGGAAGCGGAAGTCACGGAATCGTATTCCGTGAGTTTGTCGTCGCTTGTCAAGTTTTTGCGCCTGACCGAAATATTCATGCCCGAAAACAAGGAAGGCATAATGATAACCTGCAAGGACGTAAACCGCCCCGGCCTCCCTTTCGCCGGTTTTTTCGGTTCTTTCGAATCCGAAAGGATACAGATAATAGGCAATGCGGAACATAAATACCTGTTGGCGATCGGCGACGAAAAAAGGGCCGAATGCTTGGAACGCTTTTTTTCGACAAAACCGATCTGCACTGTTTTCACCACCGATCTCTATGTTTTCGAAGAAGCGCTGCGTTTCGCCAAAAAATACGATGTCCCGATAGTCTCCACTTCCGAAACCACTTCCGCTTTCATGGCCGCCCTGATACCGAAACTGAACCTGGAACTCGCCCCGAGGATAGGGCGCCACGGGGTTTTCGTCGAAATATACGGCGAGGGGGTGCTCATACTCGGCGAAAGCGGGATAGGCAAGAGCGAAACCGCCATCGAACTCGTGAAAAGGGGGCACCGCCTGATCGCGGACGATTTGGTGGAAATAAAAAAACCTTCGGCCATAACGCTTTTTGCCAGCGCCCCGGAGAACATAAGGAACTATATCGTGCTGCGCGGAATCGGAATAGTCGACGTGAAGCGCATATTCGGGATGGGCGCCGTCAAGATGACCGAGAAAGTGGATTTGATAATCAAACTCGAGGACTGGATCCAAGGGAAACCGTATGAGCAGTTCGGACTCGACGGAGATTACACGGAAATCATGGGCATAAAAGTGCCTTCGCTCACCATACCTGTCAAACCGGGGCGAAACCTTGCGATCATACTCGAAGTGGCGGCTATGAACAATAGGCAAAAAAAGATGGGTTATGACACCGCCGCCGAATTGGACAAAAAATTGTCGGAAAACAATGAACAATAAAATCAAAATTAAAACAAAGAGAGGTAAAATTCATGTACAAATTGGGCATAGACCTTGGCGGGACGAATATCGCGGCGGGCATAGTCGACGAAAACCACAAAATCATATCGAAGGGGAGCGTACCCACAAAAGCCGATAGGGACGCGGAGGAAATCATCAGGGACATGGGAGCGCTCTGCGACGATTTGATGAAAAAAGCCGGGCTCGCCGCAAAAGACATAGAATATGCCGGAATAGCGACCCCGGGTACGGCGAACAGGGACGAGGGCATCGTCGAATATGCCAACAACCTGCCCTTTGTCAGGTTTCCCATAGCCGCGACTTTGCAAAAATACGTCGATGTCAAAAAAGTATACATCGAAAACGACGCGAACGCGGCCACCAAGGGCGAAGCCATCGCGGGAGCGGCCAAAGGCTGCAATCACGCGGTGATGATAACGTTGGGCACGGGCCTTGGCGGCGGCGTGATAATCGACAAAAAAGTATATTCCGGATTCAATTTCGCAGGGGCGGAACTCGGGCACATGGTGATCGAATACAACGGGAGGCCGTGCACCTGCGGGCGCAGGGGCTGTTGGGAAGCGTACAGTTCGGCGACGGGGCTGATCAACATGACAAAAGACAAGCTGGCCTCAACGCGAGACACGTCAATGCACAAATGGGTCGAGGAAAACGACGGGAAAGTGAGCGGCCGGACTGCGTTTGTGGCGGCGAGGCGAAACGACAAAGCCGGACTCGAAATCGTGGCGGAGTACATCGACTATCTTGTCTGCGGCATAACGAACATCATAAATATATTCCAGCCCGAAATTTTCTGCATCGGCGGCGGGATATGCAATGAAGGCGACTATCTGATAAAGCCGCTTGCCGAAAAAGTGGACAAAGAGCAGTACACGCGCGACAACGCGAAGAAAACCCAGCTAAAAGTGGCTTCTCTGGGAAATGACGCGGGAATAATCGGAGCGGCCGTTTTGGCTGAATAATTTTTAGCACAGTGAAAAAATAAATAAAATATCCCCTTCAGGAGAGATAAAAATGTCAAAAAAAATACTGCCCTTCGCCCTCGCGCTCATATTTTCAATCATTTCCCCCGTCGCTGCGCTTTCCGAATCTCTCGAGGATCAATTGCCGGATCATCCCGGTTGGACCAAAGCCTCCGAATGGGCGCTGCCCGAACTAAAAAAAGCCTATGATGTCGCTTTGATCCCGCGCACTTTGCTGGGCGCCGACATGACAAAAAACATAACGCGCGCGCAGTTCGCCGCCCTCGCCGTACAACTATACGAAAATCTGACCGGGAAAACCGCCCCTTCGGCGCCTGCGGACACGTTCAGCGACACCGGGCTCGATTTTGTGCTGCAAGCCTATCAGCTCGGAATCGTAAAGGGCGCCGGGAACGGAAAGTTCGACCCATTCGGCAACGCGACCAGGGAACAAACCGCTACCATGCTCTGCCGCGCCATCGAGGCTATTTCGGGCATGGACACCGATGGCCCCTATTCGGATTATTCCGAAAGTTTTTCGGATATGGGCGATGTTTCGGAATATGCGGAGGCTTCCATGATGTATATGACAAACAGCGGTTTTATTGTGGGCACGGGCGATATGCTCCTGCCAAAGAGCCCATGCACGAGGGAACAGGCGATTTGCCTGACCTACCGCATTTATGAAATGCTTGCTTGAACAAAAACAAACGCACAATTGCATGTATATTTTTTGGGAGGAAATAAAAAATGGCAAAATTCTGCTCCAATTGCGGGACGCAAATCGCAGAAGGCAAAAAATTTTGCTCCAACTGCGGGACAAAAGCCGAAGAAACAGAAAATTTGCAACAACCATCGCAGCAACAATCCGCAACACAAACGCCTCAGCCGCCCCAGTATTCCGACCCCCAGCAGACCCAGTATTACCAGCAGCCGCCTTATGCGGCTATGTATGCCCCTGTCCAAAAGAAAAAAAACTTGCTCCCGCTCATATTGATCATCGCCGGGGTTTTGTTTGCCGGAATTGTCGCGCTTGTGATATTTTTGGTCATTCCGGCGCTCACGGGCAATTCGGCAAAAAAGGACTCTCCCGAACTTGCCCAAAATATGATAAATCCGAAAAACGGCGAGACCACGTCGGAAAATGCCGATGGGCCGATTAAGGGCGAAGATTTCAAGTTGTCCATGGACAAACCGACCTATGAGCCCGGGGAGGCAATAGCCATAAGCGTTTCCGGTAATGTCAGCGGGCAGATGATCGAGGAACACGCCTTCATAATCCTGATGAACGCAGGGGAGAGCCACGGCGCCGTGGGTTTCTGGTATATGGATTTGGAAGCGAATGTGGGGCAATATTTGGCATATGCCCCAAACGCCCCCGGGAATTACGAGGCCCGGCTCTACAAAAACGCCGCTTCCTCCGAATCGAGTTTTCTCGCCTCCGCCAGTTTCAGCGTGGCCGGTTCGCCCGCCGTTGAAAACGAGATAGCGGGGCTTTGGCGCAATGTGGACGACGAAGGAAGCGTCGCGCTGTACCACTACAGAAGCGACGGCAGCTTTGATTTGAGGGTGTTCTATGCCGATGGTTCGGAAATCGTGCTGACGGGCAGATACCGCATATCTGGCGAAGACATATATATGTCGAACCGCATATACAACGGCGAGAGATTGGACGGCGAAGTTTCGCAGTCGTTTGATGTCAGCGGCGATTTTATTTCGATCAGCGGAGAGATATGCCAGCGCGTGCCGGACGAATATGTGGATGCCGTGCTTGCAGACCCGAAGGGGCCTTATCCTCCCGGAAGCGATGATTTCGACTGGGAAAATTTTGATTGGGAAAATTTCGACTGGGATTCGCTTTTCGGGTGAATGTTTTATCCCGACGAAAAAATCCCGGCCATGCCGGGATTTTTTTGTTGCTTGCTTGTCGATTATATCATGCGGGCCATGATTTCCGGGTTTGCGCTGTAGGTCATGGCCGTGTCTTTTGTTATCGCGCCTTTTTTTGCCAGCGCCGCAAGGCTTGCATCCATCGTCTGCATTCCCATGTCCCCGGATGTGTGGATCACGGAATTTATCTGGTGCAGCTTGCCTTCGCGTATCATGTTGGCAATCGCCGTATTGTTCATCATCACTTCGAACGCCGCCGCCATTCCTTTGTCCACGGTGGGGACAAGCTGCTGCGAAACCACCGCTACGAGGCTCATGGCGAGCTGGACTCTTATTTGCTGCTGCTGCGAAGAAGGGAAAATATCCACGATGCGGTCAATGGTGTTCGCCGCCCCCATCGTGTGCAGCGTAGAAAGTATCAGATGACCTGTTTCGGCGGCTGTCAGCGCTATGCCTATGGTCTCTATGTCGCGCATTTCTCCGATGAGTATCACGTCGGGCGACTGCCTGAGGGCGGACTTTATCGCCTGTAGGTAACTGAGCGAATCCGTGGGTATTTCCCTTTGGCTGACTATGCTTTGCTTGTGCCTGTGTATGAACTCTATCGGGTCTTCAAGGGTCATTATGTGCCCTTTTCTGTTCGTGTTTATCGCGTCGATCACGCAGGCGAGCGTGGTCGATTTGCCGCTTCCCGTGGGCCCGGTTATCAAAATCAACCCTTTTGTTTTCGTATGGAGTTCGATGACCGCCGGGGGTATCCCGAAAAAAGCCGGATTGGGCAAGTCAAACAGGACTATACGCAAAACTGCGGCGAGCGAGCTCCTCTGCCTGTAAGTATTCACGCGGAATCGCCCGATATCCGGCACGGAAAATGAAAAATCGGAATCGCCTGTTTCTACAAATTTGTCGAAACTGGCGCTTTGGGCTATGCCGTATATCTCTTTTATCACCGCCAATGTGTCGTCGGGCATGAGTTTCGCCTCGGTCACCGCTATTATTTCGCCCTTTATTTTCATGGAGAGCGGAAGCCCGGCCACGATGAATACATCCGATGCCTTCTTTTCGTTCGCGCTTTTTAATATTTCGCGGATATTGATGTCCATTTTCCCGTATCCTTTCTAAGGCAAAAAATCACTCATAATAGCCAAAATTTCCATCCCAGACATCCACTCGGCCTTCATCGTAGTCAAATCCCGAATCCATCGAAACTCTCCACCCGTAAATCTCATAGCTCAGCTTTCCCGTGTTTTTGTCGCGGTAAAACGTTATTTCGCAGTCCAAATAAAAATTCGCTTTCGCATCCCCGGAGGCCGCGCCCATTTCGACGCGGTAACGAACCTTGGCCGATTCCATATTTTCATCCGCTTCGAAAAGGCCCAAATCCACTTCGAAATCCATTTGCCCGGCCGCAGACCGCACAGCTTGATCTAACGGGGTTCCGCCGCCAAGCCCCGAATTCACCGCATCGCAGAGCATGGCGAGCCTCTCTTCGGCGGCAAGATCCGCATCGTAATACAAAGAAACATTCGCCGAATTTTTGTCGGCGAGTTTTTTGTCGGCAAAAGACGTGGCAAACGACAAAAGCCCGAATATGGTCAGGCACAAGACCACGAAAATTATTATTATGATCGCCCCGCCGGCATTTACCGTTCCTATCCCGGATTTTTTTTGGGAACCCCTGTTTTTTTTGAAGTTTATTTCGATCCCCGGGGGTTTTTCTTCATAGGGGTTATATGGATCGTACATGGCCTTTTTGTCCCCTTTCTATTTCAATATGAACTTGCCCGTCTCGAAACTCACAAGCCCGGGGATGTAGTCCATGTCCTTTTCGAGCTTTTTGTCGTCGATAAACGGGTAAGGCTCGGTTTTGCATATCTCTATTTTGAATCTATACAACCCGCCGGATCCGTATCCGCTTTTTTCTTTGGTTATTTTCAGGTTATACGCAGCCTCTTCCGCATTTTCGGTTTTTTCCCATTTGCCGTCGTAATAAACGGCGCCGCCTCCAAGCTCGCCGGAAAAATAATCTTCTATTTCGGCTTCGGTTCGCATCGCCTTGATATTTTCCGCGACGCCTTGGGCTTCAAATATCGCTTTCGCGGTATCCGAAGTCTTGTTGCCCAAAAATTTCGCGAGCAGAAACAGCTGCAGGCTCAAAACGACCGCGATGGCGAATATGCCGATAGACACAAGAATCTCCACAAGCGGAAGCATAGATTTGGAATTTCCCCCACCCATTCGATACCCCTCTTTTATTGTTTGTCAAATTTATGTTTAATTTCATTTTATCCGCCCGAACGCAGATATACTTTCGTGGATTGGACTTCCCCGCTTTGGTCGGTCAGGCTCATTTTTATCTCGTTTTTGTTTTCGTCGAAATCGAAATCGAACCCGCCCGCTTGTATTATCCCTTCGCCCCAGTCAAGTTCGAATGCCGTGTCGTCATCTACGAAAAGTTCCCTCACATATCCGTCGAAATAGTATATGTATGTAGTCTCGCTTTCGCTTTCTTTTATTGCGATCATGTCCACGCCGTGTTTTTTTTCGACAGATATTATCCCCGTTTTGTCGTTCTGCCGGATTTTGGTCGCGAAATACGAAAACGTGACCCTTCTTTCGTAGTTGGCGTCCATATCCGCCGATATTTTTTCGTGCACCGCGCTGCCCGCCATTATGACGGAAACCGAAAGCGCGGACAAAAGAAGAAACAGGGTGAGCACGAATAAAACCGGTATGAGCGTGAATCCGCTCACATTTGATTTCGTCAGCATTTTTTCATCACCTTAAGTTTCATTTTTTTCATTCAGTACAAAACTTGTATTCCGGGAAGGTTGTTTCCCGAAAATGCCTTGTACTCCACTATGTATTTGGAATCGAGGATTATTCCGTAATGGTCCGCGAGATATTTTACGTCGGGCGGGTAAAACCCTTCGATCGCATAGCATTGCACCGCCGCTCTTTTTATGGCTTTTTCAAGCGTGGCCGCCGAGGAGGAGTCCGCTTTTTCCGAAGCGCCGTTTACCGCGGCGAAAAAGAAGAAAACCACCGCCGCCAATATGGTAGCTGTAAAAACTACGCCTTTTGCGTCCCGGATCAGGTTCTTGATTTTGTTGAAAAAAGAATTTCCTTCATGCATATTGCATATCCCCGCTCAATTATAAGTTATATTCACGATATGCCGGACATCACCTGGACAAGCGGTATCATCACCGAAATCAAAATTATGCCGATGACCACGGACAAAATCCCCACCAGCAGAGGCTCTATCACTGAGGTGGCGTTGTTCAGCGAAGTGTCGGCCTCGCCGTCGCATATGTCGGCGATTTTTTTCATGACAGCATCGGCTGTCCCGGTTTTTTGCCCTATTTCGATGAATTTCACGTACATCCCCGAAAAGGCCCCGGTTTTTCCGATCGCCCCGGAAAACGATCCGCCCTCTTCGATTTCCTTGACGCATTCCTTGAATTTGTTTTTGTAAACGGGATTTTCAATCAGGTTGGCCGACATGTTCAAGGCAGAATCGATGTCCATTCCGCTGGCCAATGTCATCGACATGGCGTTGGCGAAACGCGAAGCGGCGATCTTTTTGTTTATGTTCTTGGTGAGCGGGAAAACGGCCGCGAGAAGCCCCACGATGTTCTTGCCCGGTTTCGTTTTCGCCAAAAGCGCGATTGCTACCGCCAGCGCCGCGAGGCCGAGGATTATGTACATCGCGTAAGTCCCCGCAGCCAAGCTTCCGGCAAATGCCGAAACCGCTTGCTGAGATTCCGAAAGGGAACCTCCCATGCTTTCGATCATATCCGAAAATATAGGGAAAACCCTGCTGACAAGCAGCACGATCACCACCGACATTATGGCAAACAAAAACACCGGATACATCATGGAATTCCTGATTTTTGCCTTCACGTACTGATCCCTTTCGTAATAGTCGCCCAGCGCTTCCAATACATTGTCGAGCTTTCCCGTCCCCTCCCCTATTTCGACCATGTTGACCAAATATCCGGGGAAAACGCCTTCTTTTTTCATCGCGTGGGAAAGCGGGTCGCCGATTTCGACGGCAGATGCCATGCTCCTTATCGTTTTTCCCAGCATTCCCCTTATTTTCTGCTTGGATTCAGCCATTTCCGAAGCTTCGTCGCCAAGAGTGCTCAAGCCTTCGTTTAACGGTATCCCCGCTTTCAGTACCAAAGACAACTGAAAACAAAAAACGGACAAGTCTCCCGAAGGCAATTTTTTAAGTCGCTGTTTTGCTTCTTTGTTTTCGTCCATCACAAATACCCCTCCCTACATTATGGTGATATTATTATAGCAAATAAATTTTTGCTTTGCAATACTTTTTGAAAATTTATTTTAATAATTTGGCGCATTCTTTGTTGACAAACAAAGCATAAATTGATATAATTTAATATGAAATGATAACGGAAGGAACATTTGCCTGATGAAAAGAGCAAGGATTTATTATTTTTTCGCGTTTGCGCTCTCCGTCTTTTTCATAATGACCCTATACCATAGGATAACCATAGTTTTTTTCGCGGCGGTCCTGGTTTTGCCGCTTTTGGCGTATCTGCTGCTTCTGGCAAATTACTTTTTTGTGAAGTTCGAAGTTTCCGTGGACAAGAAGGTGTACGACAAAAGGGAACAAGCGGCCACCTTGATCCGGATATCAAACGAAGGTCTGCTCCCCACTCCATTTATAAAAGTCAAGATAATACAGATAGACGACAACGGCAAAAGCGCCGATGAAAACGTTTTCGCCCTGAGCCTGCCCCCGATGAAGTCAGTGGATTTCAAGAGCAATATCGTGATGAAACGCCGCGGGCTCTACGAAGTCGGCATAAAAGAAATCGAGCTGTACGATATTTTCGGGCTTTTCAAATTCAAGCGCTCCGTGAACATAATAGAAGAAATCTTGGTGCTTCCCAAAAGGATTTTGATGTACGGCAGCGTGGGCAAAAACATACTGGCCGATGACGGCGAGGAAAAGAACAGGCGCAAAATCGGCGAGGACAGGACGATAATATCCCACATACGCGATTATGTGGAAGGCGACAACATAAATGCCGTGCATTGGAAACTATCGTCGAAAAAAGACGATTTGATCGTGAAGGTTTATGACCACCCGAACGACAACAACATAATGATAATCGCGGATATGCAAGCCCACGAATTCGAGGATTCCGAACTTTGGGAGGACAGCGGGGATGCCGTGGTCGAGGCTTCGCTCGCCCTCGCTTTGAAATGCGTGTATGAGGGAAAAAGCTGCGTTTTGTACTGGTACGACGCGCTTCAGAGCTGCATCGTCTGGTACGACATATCGACGCTTGCCGAATTCAACACCGCATTCAGCCATTTGGCGGTGACGCAAGTTTCTTTTGACGGCATAACGGCTGAGACAATCCTCAAAAATCAGGAAATATGCGACACCCACACGAAAATCATATATGTGGTGAACCAAGGTTTGGACATCAACACCGCCGACATCCTGTCCTCGCTCGCCGCTTTCGACGATTGCGACGTCAACTGCCTCTGCGTGGATCTGAAAAACCAAAAGGAAACTTCAGATTTCGTGAATGAACTCTGCCTTGCCAACGTGGCGGCGGTGAAATTTACGGGCGCAAGCGCGGAAAATTATACGGGCAGCGGGATCGAGGGGTTTTTGAACGAAGTATATTCAATAATTTAACTGATTCATTTTGGATTATGAATCAAAAAACGGAGATTTGAATGAATATGGATAATGTCGATTTTAATAATTTTAACAATCCGAAAAAAAACGCCCCGGAAAAAAACGCAGTTCCCGCAAAGCCCGCCGTGAAGACGATATATCTCGACGCGAGCGGGAATATGGGCCGGGTGGGGGCTTTTTTCGGAATGGCGTTTTTGTTTTTGTGCATTTTCGCCGTCTGCACGGGGCTGATTTTGTGCGTGGCCGGTTCCTTTGAGTTCGAACTCGATATGCCGGGCATCTTTGCCGCTTTGATTTTTTCCATTTTGTTTTTTACGCTCATATATTTTTTGCCTTCGAGGATTTTCACCGCGCTCGCCTTTCTTTTCGGCGCGGGAGGAGCCGCGCTGTATTTGGGCTTGAATTACGATATACCGGAAGCAGCCTACTATTCCCTGAACTTTTGCCTTTACAGGATACAGGAAGCGGGATACCGGATCGTGGTGGACAACGAGCTTGCCAAAACCGCAAACGAAACCACGGCGGGATATTTGAACGTCACGGCGGTTTTGCTGTGCGTTTTGCTCGCGGCTGTGTTTTCGTATTTGGTATATTCCAAAAAAAATATAATATATTCCTTGCTTGTCTCGATCGCGGTGGTTTTTCCCGGATTTTTTTACGGGCTTATACCGCCTTACTTCGCTTTTTCCCTTGTGGCTTCGTTCTGGGTTTCTCAATTTGCGATAAATATATTTGAATCGGGCCATATGGCATATCTGATATCCAAGGAGAACACGATCCCAGACAAAAAGCTGGTCCGAATCAAAGTGAAAGCTTTCAAAAAGCAATACCGGGAAAATATAAATTCCATAAAAGCAGAAATAAAAAACATCGTGAAATCGCCCAACAGGAACGAAAATTCCATAAGGCTGGACAAATTGACGAGGCAGTTGAAATCCGTTTCCCCGAATGAACGGTTTTTCTTTGTGTTTTACGGCTTGAATGATCCAAAAGGCCCATCCGCCAAAAGCAAAAAAAATTCCAAAACCGGGAAGGTTGAAAATGTAGTCAAAGCGGCGAAAAAAGACAAATTCCAAAACCCGGTCAAAACGGAAAAAACACGGCTTGAAACAGAAGCGAAACATAAAAGGGCCGAAACCAAATTGCAGAAACAATCCGAAAAAAAAGAATTCGCCCAAAAACCCCTTTCCCAAAGACTCAAAGCCAGATTTAAAAACAATATGCAAAACAAAAGAAAGTTTTCCATAAAAAGCGGTTATGCGGGAATGTTCGCTTTTGTCACGGCTTTTTTCGCGGTTACGGCAGTCCAGCCTTTCATTTCGCCGCAGGCAAAATTCGATCTGTCGATGCCGGAAAAAGTGATGGATTTTTTGACTTCTACGGTGGAATATACATTGGTGGGTTCCGACGCGAGCGTTTACGGAGGCTACAACGGAGGCATGGGAGGCGGATTTTTGTATCGGCCGGGCGGGGCGAAATTCAAAGACAAACCCATTTTGAAAATCACTTCTCCCACAGATTCAAATGCGCTGTACTTGAAAAGCGGCGCGATATACCTCAAAGGCTGGACGGGAACCATCTACACGGGCAATATGTGGCTCGAAGCGGACAAAAAACAGATAGAAGCGTACAACGCCCTGGCCGCTTCTTCCCCATTGCCGAGGTTTTCATATTTGGGCGAACAAAATTTTTTCAAAGTTTTCACCGAAAGCATGCAGAATGTATTCGGCGCTTCCTACCAGAGAAGGGGTGCGGAACTCAAAGAGGACAAAATAAAAATCGAACATCTTGTTGCCGGGGGCAAACGCTCGTTTTTGCCGTACTTCCACGAACCTAAAAGTTACGGGGGCGGTCAGTTCAAATTCAAGGAGAACGCCGATTTGTACGTTCAGATAACCAATTCCCTTTTCCAATATCCCGTATACACAGTCGAGTTTAGTTCCGCGGACAATGTGCTCAACAGAGCCGGCGCGGTCGCCACAGAAGATTTGAAGCAATATCTCGATTATTACCGGATGCACATGGATACCTCTTCGGATACGGAAAACTTCCTGTCGCTGCTCAATCCTTACGAATTGGAAAGGTCGATGCCGGACGCGCAGTTTTTTTCCAGGAGCCAGTTCACCACCATGTCGGAGCGCAGGTTCGATACGCTCAATGAAGAAGGTTCGTTCATCGCATATTCGGCGCCTTCGCCGGAACTGGCGGATGAGCCCCAATACCACGGATATATCCACATACCCCATAAATACGACGATATAATCGACATAGTAAAAGTCCGCTACAATATATACAGCACGGACAGCGGAAATTTCATAAATTCGGATTTTTTGGATTCCGAAGTCTTGTATGGCAGTTTCGCGCGCGAATATTATTTGGGCCTCCCCGACGATTTTCCGGAGGAAATAAAAAATTTGGCGCTTGAAATTACAAAGGGGCTGTCAACCGACTACGAAAAGGCGCTCGCAATTGAAAAATATCTGGCGCAAAATTACACCTACACGCTAAACCCGATAATACCAACAGATCCCAAAGCGGATTTCGTATACAACTTTTTGTTCGACCAAAAAGAAGGCTATTGCACCGCTTATGCAAGCGCCATGGTCACGATGCTCCGCTTTTTAGGCATACCCGCCAGATACGCCGAAGGATATTTGGTCGACACTTCCAAAAAAATCCGGGAAGAATCCGGAAAGGAATATATCATAATATACGACTACAACGGGCACGCCTGGCCCGAAGCGTATTTCCGGGGAATCGGATGGCTTCCCTTCGAGCCCACGGTTTCATACAGCGACGAAGACGCCCCGGAAGAAGCTTATGTCTACAACCCGCCCGTCCGCCTGCCCAGCTACGACAGTTCCATGATGGCCGCGGAAGAAGAAGAGGAAGAGGAAGAAGACGATCTGTCGGATGAGACAAAAGCGAGCGTGCCTTTCGGTTTTTGGGTGGTCGCCGCGCTGATATTGGCTTGCGGTTGCGTATATGCCGCAAACATCATAATAAATTCGAGCAGGTTCAAAAATTTCAAAGCGGCAAAAACAAATACGGCTGTTTTGAAAATGCTTTCCTATCTATTGATTTTTTTGAAATACTGCGGGTTTGTGATGCACAATGAAGAAGGGCTGAAGGATTTCGCGGCGAGGGTGGCTCCGAATTTCGCGATGATAGACCCGGAGGGCTGGAACCGCATGGCGAAGATAATGCAGAGGGCGCGTTACAGCGCGCATGAAATAACCGAAACCGAAAGACTCGAAGCTTTCGATTTTATCGAGGCGCTCAGAGGCGAATGCCTGAAAAAACTGAAATTCAAGCTGAAATTCAAATTGCAGTTTGTTCATTTTGTATTATAAAAATTTTAAAAAATTTTTATTAATCTATTGACTTTTGTTTACGGGTGTGATACAATATGTATTAAAATTATACATACATTTCTGTATGTCGAAAATATTATAAAAGGAGTAAAAGTCCATGAAAAAAGCAATCGCATATTTAATACTGGCGGCAGTCCTGCTGGCAATGCCGGCGCTGGCAATCGATTTTGGGGCGAACGACGAAAACGAAGGAGGGCCGGGAGTATTTTACACATTCCAGAGGTGTTATGAAAAACCGGCGATCGACGGCAAATTTGATGAATACGCTTACGCGAAAATCGATGTGCAGCCGGGCGACGTTTCCTATGAGTACGGCGACGACGACACGAGGAAAGCCTGGTCTTATGGCCTGAAATATGACTTATACGCTTCATACGACGACGACTATCTCTATTTCTTCTATTCGCTCGAAGCGGACAGCGAAGCGAGATACTACAACGAAATGGACGACGGGGACGGCAGCATCTGGCAGCGTTCGTGCATCCAGGTGAGTTTGGCCAACTTGGCCGACGAAGGCGGCGACAGATTCGAAATTGGTTTGGGCAAAAACAATTTCGGAAATGGGGATTTGCAGTTTGTCGCCTGGGCCCAGTACCCTGACGCAAAAGCCGAGTTCGAAGCCGTTGGCGGCACGGATTTCCAGATAGTGCGCGACGGCGGCAAACTCAATTATGAACTCCGGATACCGGTTTCGGCATTCTATTCGGGCGACAAATTCGCAGAAGGCGGAAAATTGCGTTGGAATCTCGTCATGGCGCAAGGCGACGAAGGCTTGCAAGAGCATATCCACACCCAAATTTCATCCGGCTGCACGGGCAACGGCAAAAACGCCCAGTATTTCGCCGAAATAACCCTCGGCGGCATAATGGCTGGCCCTCCCGCCCCTGAACCCGAAGCCGCTCCGGAAGAGCCGGCGGCCGCCCCTGAAGAACCGGCCGCTCCAGCCCCGGCCCCCGCTGAACCTGTCACCCCTGCCGCGCCTACCACAGGGGACTCGGGCGTTTGGTTTTTTGCGATAGCCATGATAGCCGCAGCTTTCGGTTTCGTCGCCATCAGGAAAAAAACAGCCAAAAAATTCTGAATTTGAAAAAATGATGAGCCTGTCGAAATTTTTTTCGGCGGGCTTGTTCAATAAAAAACAAAAAAGGAGCAAAAAGTATGAAAAAAATCATGGCAATCGCACTCATATTGGCATTGTTGGCAATACCGCTGGCAGTGTCGGCGGAAATCGAACTCGTCAACGAAGACATCAGGGCATCGGTTAAAAAGGCGGCGGCGGCGCCGGTCGTCGACGGAAAGCTCGACGTAGAAACCTACGCCAAAATAGAAACGGCGCCGGGCGACTTCTACTATTACACGGACGAGGAATACGACGCATGGCTCACATCGAACGTCCCGGAACTGTATATGTCATATGATGCGAACAACCTCTATGTGTTCATATCCGGAAATGCGTCGCAATACTACTACTGCGACCACGAGCCGGACGACACGGGCAATATCTGGAATCAATCATGCATACAGATTTCAGCGGCCACAGCGGACGCCGAAGGCGGCGACAGGCTGGAAATAGGCCTTGCGAGGAACTCCACGTCGGGAGCGCAGCTTTCCAACATATGGGCGCAGGGTTCGGATTCGAACGGCAAGGACGAATACGAAATGGTCGAGGGGAAAAATTTCTTTATCCTGCTCGACGGCGGCAAGATCAACTATGAAGTAGTCATACCTTGGACTACGTTCCTGCCGGCCGCGCCTTCTGCCGGCGGTTCGTTCGGTTTCAACTTCATGTTCGGAATTTCGGACGATGGCAACAGGCAGGGATTCGAGTATTCGGGCGGCTGCAACAGGAGCAAAGCGGCCGAATTGTTCGCCAAATTCACCCTCCTCGACGAGCTTTCCTATGTCGCCCCTGAACCCGATCCTGAACCGGAACCCGAACCGGAACCTGCAGCCCCCGAAGCGCCGGTTGCAGCCCCTGAAGAATCGGTCGCGCCTCCTCCCCCCGCCGCCGCTCCGACCACCGGCGACTTTGGCATGATAATTTTTGCGGCTATTGCGGCTTTCGCGGCTTTTGGCTTGCTAAAGAAAAAAATGGCGCTGAAATAAAACAAACACCAACAAAAAACCCCCGGTTCGGGGGTTTTTTGTTTGGATTCAATTATTTTTCAGTCAAAAATCGGGTTGATCTTGAAATTCACGAATTGTTCGTCTTGTGCGTCGGTTTGCCCATGAGTCAAATCGCCCGTTGTTCTGTACTGGCCATTTGGAGCAATTTCGCGCGCTTTTACGTTGTCGCGGAAATACAGATCGAATATGGATTCAAGCTCTGATTTTATGTGTTCGTCGAAGATCGGGGCGGCGATTTCGAGGCGCCTCGAAGTATTCCTGGTCATCAAATCGGCGGAGCTTATGTACACGCCGCTGTTTTTGAATATGAATATGCGCGAATGTTCCAAAAATCTCCCAACCACGCTTTTAACTTTTATATTTTCGGTTTTTCCGGGAATCCCGGGCAAAAGGCAGCATATCCCCCGAATCAAAAGATCCGTCTTCACTCCGCTTTGGGAAGCCTTCACCAATTCTTCTATTATTTCTTTGTCTGTGAGGGAATTCATTTTCAATTTTATGTACCCGATTTTGCCCGCCGACACATTTTCGGCCTCGGCGCGGATGAATTTTATTATTTCGCTTTTCAAATGCAGCGGTGCGACGAGCAAACACTTATAATCGTCGATCGGATTGGCCGTTGTTATCGAGTTGAAAAATTTCATCGCGTCCTGGCCTATGTTTTCGTCAGAAGTCACAATGCCCACGTCGGTGTATAGTTTGGCGGTTTTTTCGTTGTAGTTCCCCGTCCCTATGTGGGTGATGTATTTTATTTCGTTTCCGGATTTTTTGGTGATGAGCGTTATTTTGGAATGGATTTTGTATTCGTCTATCCCATATATGACGTTGCAACCCGCTTCTTCGAGCCTTTTTGACCAGTTTATGTTGTTTTCCTCATCAAAGCGCGCCTGGAGTTCTACCACCGCCGTGACGTCTTTTCCCTCTTCGGCGAGCCGGCACAGATAGTTTATAATCTGCGAATTTTCGCCGAGCCTGTAAAGAGTTATTTTCACGCTCACAATTTCCGGATCGTAAACCGATTCCTCCAAAAGCTTGAGGTACGCTTTGATCGTGTGGCGGGGAAAATGCAAAAATATGTCTTTTCCCGATTCAACCGTTTTTATAAATGAATTCGCCCCGTCGATTTTTTTCGGGAATATCGGGGTTATAGGCCGATACGACATATCCTGGCTCACGATCTGCCTGTCCGTTTTTTCTATCTTGTCCTTGAGCCGGAAAATGAAACTCAAGTCCAACGGGGCATTGGTGACAAAAACCTGCTCCGCGCTCAAGTTCAATTTTTGGCACAAATATTTTTTCAGGGCGTTTAACCTGTTTTTATAGGCGTCGAATACCTGGAGCCTGACGGGGGCGAGTTTCCCTCTTTTTTTCAATATTTCGTTCATGTACGCCCTGTAGTCGATGTTTATGCCCGAGCCTTCATAGTCGGCAAACGAATTTTCGACGGTCATGTCGGCGTTGCGAGTTATCCTTATTATGAATTTCGAAATGATTTTATGCTTTGCGAAAAGCTCTTTGGCGTAACGGTATATGAGATCTTCTGACAATATGTATTTGTAGCCGGCTTGTTTTTCACCGGGATCGCATGGGATCTTGATTATCCTCTCTATGTTTTTGTTTTGGGATATTATGCCGTATGAATTTTTTTCGTTGCGGGCCATTTCCAAAATTATGTATATCTGTTTATTGAACAAATGGGGGAAAGGGTGTTTTGAGTCTATTATCTGCGGGGAAAGCAGCGGCATGATTTCCCGCCTGAAATAATTTTTGAGCCACTTTTTTTCGCTGTCGTTGAGGTTTTCAAACTTGCAATATTTAATGTTTTTTTCTTCGAGCAAAGCGGTGGTTTTCCAAAACGTCAGGTCTGCTTCCGCGCATGGGCTTTTTGTGGCGGCGAAAATTTCCCCGAGTTGTTTTTCGGGGCTCCATCCGGTTTTGTTGTCGTTGAGGGCTTCGTCGCAGAGCAGGGATTTTTCATACAGGCTGCCCACCCTGATCATGTAAAATTCGTCGAGGTTGGAATGGAATATGGCGATGAACTTATATTTTTCCAACAGCGGGACTTCATTGTCATTCGATTCCTCCAGCACCCTTTTGTTGAAATTCAAAAAAGACAATTCCCTGTTGGCGAAATAATCTTTATGGCTTTTGTTATCATTTTCTTTCATTTTTTGACATCTCTTTTAATTGGCTTGAGTATTATTTTTTGTTCTGTTCGGCGTACAACTCCAAAATTTTGGAGCTGTACAGGTGAGCGTTTTTGTAATCTTCGGTTTTTACGAAAACCTTTTCGAACATCTTGTACAAATCCCTTTTGTAGGGATGCTTGGCAAAAATTTCCAAATATTCTTCGGCTTCGCGCAAATAGTTCAAAGCTTCCTGCGTTTCGCCCGTTTTTTGCGCCCTGTTAGCCGCGAGTATGTTTTGCCTGCATATCCCGTTTTCGTCAAAGCTCTTTTTTGCGAAATTGTCGGAACTGAGTCCGTTTTGTTTCGCGGACTTGTATTCTTCACCGTTTTCCGCAAAAACGGGCTGGCACAAAAATTTGTACAGTTCCGCCTGGCGCCGAATTTGCTTGCCCGCAGCGAATTCGCCCAAGACATTCGCGCCGGATTCGGATTTTTTGCAATATTCAATGCATTTGCCTTTTTCCCCGTTGGAAAAACATTCGACCGCCGCTTCCATGCAAGCAAACCCAAAAAGCATGGCGTTTTCCTTTTTTTCGATTATCTGAGGGTTGTTTTCGGCTATGTCTATGTATTTTTGATAATCTCCGTCGAAATATACTTTCCTCGCCTTGATGCTTATAGTCTCGATGTCGTCGAATTCATAATTTTTATTGAATTTTTCGTCATTTTCCCCCACCATGAGAAAAGAAAGCGGCACTTCGAGGCTATCGGCTATTTGCTGAAGCGTTTTTATGGACGGGCTTGCGATATCGTTTTCGATCTGGCTCAGCATATTGCGGGTTATATAGTCACCCACGAGTTCCTGCTGGGTTATTTTTTTGTCTATCCTTATCTGGCGTATTTTTTTGCCTAAACTCAATTCTTTTATTCTATTTGCGTCTCCCATAACAAATCCCCTGCCAAAATTAAAGTAAATACAACTTACTTTAAGTATATGCGATATAAATCAAAATGTCAAGCGCATTGTAACAATTCATAAAAAATTTACAGATTTGATTATAGCGCGCAGTATATTTCAAGATACCGTTCCATTTTGTCCTTTTGTTCCAGATCCAATATTATTTTTCCGTCTATCTCCCTGTTGTACAAAAAATCTATTATTTCGCGAACATTTATAATCGAATGGACTTCAATCCCGAATTCTTCTTTTATTTCCTGCGGCGCGGTTTTTCCGTTATATCCGACTTCAAGCCGGTCGGCCAATATGAACATATCTTTTATTGTGAGGTTTGCGCTGCTTTTCAAAAGCGGGACGATTTCCCTAACCTGCGTACCCGCAGTGACCACATCCTCGATTATAACCACCCTGTCGCCTTCCGACATAGAAGCGCCCACGAACATCCCGCCTTCGCCGTGGTCTTTTATTTCTTTCCTGTTAAAGCAGTACTGCTTGTTTGCGCCGTATTTCCGGTAAAGCGCGCCTGCGGCAGAAATGCACAGGGGTATCCCCTTGTAGGCGGGCCCGAACAAAATATCGAAATCTTCCTTCACGGTTTCGGTGGACATAATGCAGTCGGCGTAAAAATTCCCCAAAATCTCGATATGCTCGCCGCTTTTAAAACTTCCCGCATTTATGAAATACGGAGATTTGCGGCCGCTTTTCGTGGTGAAGTCTCCGAATTTGAGCGCCCCGGCCCGAACTAAAAATAATATGAGATCTTCTTTGAATTTGAGCATTGTTCTATCCTCCATTTGTTTTGTCCCAAATATTATATTCCGAAAAAATGACAAAATTAAAAAATAAAACTTGACAAAATGTATACAATATTTTAAAATATAATGTATGTGATTTATTTTTTGGCAGGTGAAATTTATGCAAAGCAAAAAACGGAACAAAAAATTCAAAAACAACGATTTATTGATTTTGGTCAGCGTCATAATATTCATGGCATGCGTGAGCCTGCTTGCGGGGATCCTTCCAAAAAACGACAAACCAAAGCTAATCGGGTTTTCATTCATGGAAAACGACAAATTCGGCTTTATGGACAAAACCGGAAAAATAAAAATCCCGGCAATGTACGACGAGAGGATATATTCCTTTTCCGAGAAGCTCGCCGCCGTGAGCTTGAATGGCAAACACGGATATATAGACAAAACGGGGGAGCAAAAAATAAAAATGGAGTTCGATTCGGCCCGGAGTTTTTCGGAAAAATTCGCAGTCGTGTCAATCGATGGAAATTACGGCTATATAAATGCAAACGGAAATTTCGAAATCCCGGCGCAATTCGAAGACGCCCGCAGTTTCCACGATGGATTGGCCGCCGTAAAAATCGGCGGAGTGTGGGGATACATAGACAAAAAGGGATCGATAAAGATAAATCCGCAATACAGCGCCGCGGCGAATTTTTCAAACGGATTGGCGGCGGTGGAAAAAGACGGTTTTTGGGGTATCATCAATAAAAAGGGCGCAATCATAGCCGAAATCGAATATCAGGAAATATCCAAATCTTTTGCCGATTCGCTTATTTTGGCAAAAAAAGGCGAATATTACGGGTATATTGACAAAAAGGGGAATTTGGCCATCGATTTCAATTATGGGGATGCGGCTCCCTTTTCGGAAAATTTGGCCAAAACAAGCCAAAACGGGTTGTATGGCTACATAGACAAAAAAGGAAATTTTGCAATATACGGCGCATATTCTGAATGTTCCGACTTTTCGGAAGGGCTGGCTTTCGCCGCGGCTTCCGGGACGGAAGGGATTCCTTCCTATTTTGTCATAGACAAAAAGGGCTCAATAATCATGAGCGCGCAGTTTACCGGTTACAGAAATTTCAAAAACGGGTTCGCGGCGGTTTCCATCGGGGATAAATGGGGAATAATCGACAAAAAAGGCAGTTATGTCGTAAACCCACAGTATTACGCGATATCGGATTTCGAATCGGGGCTGGCGATCGTGAGGCTTGAAAACAAAGTCGGGGTTATCGACAAAAAGGGGGGCATAGCAATAGAAATAAAATACGAAAACAACGATTCGCTAAATTATTACGGCCTTTCGATGGTGATGGAATGAAGGTTGCAAAAACAAAAAGACGCGCTGATATGTGCAACAAACAGGCATCTTTTTAATTTTTGCGTCCGGCTTTTGAAAACGAAAGTCAAAGCGCCCTTGTCACGGTCCCGTCTGTTTTTAGGCAGCGGGCGCAAACGCTGACTGTTTTGGGCGAACCTTTTACAAGCGCTTTCACTTTTCTTATATTCGGTTTCCAGGCTCTGTTTGTTTTCCTTTCGGAATGGGAAACATTGTGCCCGAAAGAAACGCCTTTCCCGCAAAATTCACATTTTGCCACGATAAAACAACCTCCCCTCTGAAGCTAAGATGTTGATATGGTTACATTATAGCACACTTTGGAGCAAATTGCAAGTGATTATTATTCGTCGTAAAGATTTTTTTTGTTTGTTTTGAGGATGTCCATGACGCTGTCAAAATCTCCTATGTCGTCTTCTTCGGGTGAAGAGCTGTCCTTCTCCTTCTGCGTGTTTTTGGGTTGGTCGGTTCTTTGCGGGCTCTGGGGCATCGAACTTTTTTGGGGGCTGCTTGTTTGAATCGGCTGATAGGATGGAACGTTTCTCGGCTTGTCCAGCCCGGAAAGCGAGTTTGAGCCAAGATCCGTGTCGGCTTCATATCCCCCCTCTTCAAACCCGGTCGCTATTATGGTGATTTTTATCTCGTCTTCCATTTCTTGGTCAAACGCCACGCCGAATATTATATCGGCTTCCGGGTTCGCGTCAGTTTTGACTTTTGTCATTGCGCCGTCCACATCTTCGAGATCTATGTCCGGCGCCACGGTTATGTTTACCACTAACCTTTTTGCCCCTTTTATCGAAGTTTCGAGCAACGGTGACGAAGTCGCCATAGCAGCCGCGAATTCCGCTTTTTCTTTGCCTTTGCCGTTTCCAAGCCCCATATGGGCGATTCCCGCATTTTGCATTGCCGATTTCAAATCTGCGAAATCGAGGTTTATGTGTCCTCGGACGGTTATCAAGTCGGATATGCTCTGCACTCCCATTTTCAACACGTCGTTGGCTTTCTGGAAACCGTTCAACAGGGTGATTTTTTCTTGAGAGGCGATTTTCAGCCGTTCGTTGGGGATGACTATCAGCGAATCCACATGATGCTTGAGTTCTTCGATGCCCTTGTCCGCCTGCTGGGCTCTTTTTTGCCCTTCGAAAGCAAACGGCCTCGTGACTATCCCCACGGTGAGTATGCCCTGTTCCCTGGCCAGTTTCGAAACCACAGGCGCAGCCCCGGTTCCAGTCCCCCCTCCCATCCCGGCTGTGATGAACACCATATCGGCGCCCCTCATCGCAGTCGCTATTTCTTCCACGCTTTCCTCCGCCGCTTTTACCCCGATTTCGGGATTTCCGCCCGCTCCGTGGCCTTTCGTTATTTTTTCGCCTATGGCTATTTTTTCCGCGGCTTTGGATTCTATGAGCACTTGTTTGTCGGTGTTTATCACCACGTAATCCACCCCGCGCACATTTTGGCCGATCATATGGTCTACCGCGTTGTTTCCCCCGCCACCTATTCCGATGACTTTTATTTTCACTCCGCTTTCATAATTTTCCTCTAATTCAAACGACATATATGTTTCCCTCCCGAATTATTTGCTTTTGAATTGCACCCGTATACTATATTAATATTTTTTTTCAAATTTTTCAACTGTTTTTATGAAATTTTTCATTATTTTTTTCGAAAATTTATAAAAAATTAATCAAATGTCTTGTTTTTCCCAAATTCAAGCAAATCTGATATGTTTTCAACGTATTTGAAAGACACCGCCTTGCCGTCTGTCATGTCGATTATCCCTTTGTCGTCGGCCGCAAGCTCGTTCATTATTTCAAAGGCGTTCATGATTTTCGGCGCTATATTTTCAAATATGCCAAATTTTACCAAAAACCTATCCCCGTAATTCATCGCGACTTTGAATTTGTCGCTTATGTCTATGTTTTTTATTTCCGAGAGTGCGCCGGATTCATTTTTTTCGAAAAGCTCAACTATCCCCTTCAAAAAATCATATATGTCGCCGTCCGAAAATTCGATCTTTTCGCCCAGATAGCATTTTTTTATTTCATTCGCTTCGACTGTGATGATTTCCCCGGGCAAGCCGGCTTCCCCATTTGCGGGAACTTTTATTTTGTCCATGACGTCAAATGTTTTTGAAATGACATAATAGTCCCCCCCGATCATTATCGCAAAAAAACCCCGTTCAATTTCAATTTCAATATTCAGGGTCGATGGGGGGATTTGCGTTATGTTCACGCTTTTTGCATAAGTGAGCTTCTTTTTTATCTTATTTTCCGTTTCATTCAAATTCACGCCGTACAAATCTTCCCCTATTGAAATTCCGCTCGCTTGCAAAATATCGTCGTATGAATATTTGTCGTTTTCGCTTATCTGTATGTTTTTTATTTTGAAAAAATAACTGTTGGCTAAAAACAAGAACAACGCCATCACAAAAGCGAGCACGAGAGCCGTCAAAACAACTTTTTTGATTTTAGACAAAATTATCCTGATTTTCATTTTTGCTCTTTCACATCCAAAACATCCATTATTATTCCGCGTATTTTGCTTAGCGTGTCCGGAAAAGCGAATTTGCCGATATTTTGCTCCATATCCGACAATTTTTCCGGACTTGCCATGAGTTCCTCTATTTTTCGGATCAGAATTTCCGCCGTCAGGTCTTTTTCCTCTATTATCGCAGCCGCGTTTTGCCGCTCCAGCGCTTCCGCGTTTTTGTACTGGTGGTTTTCGGCCACATGAGGCGAGGGGACCAATATCGCCGCCTTTTTCAAAACGGCGAGTTCCGCCAAGGTCAATGCCCCCGCCCTGCATACTATGATGTCTGCCGCTGCATAATATTTGCATATGTCATATATGTATTCGTACAAAAACAAATTATCGCAGACGCCCAAGCCTTTGTCCGCAAAAATCCGTCCGTACTGCTCATATCCCCGCGAACCTGTCACGTGGTAGTGCGTCAAGTTTTTGTTTTTTGAGTATTTGTCCATAAAATCTATCAGCGCTTCATTTATTTTTTCCGCCCCCATGCTCCCGCCAACCGACAAAATCATGAATTTTCCCGGGCTCAGCTCTTCTTTCGCTTTTTTTTGGTCTATGGAAAAAAATTCCGATTTTACGGGATTTCCGGTAAGTATGAATTTTTCGCCCGCGCCGCCCTTGAAATATTTGCGGCTTTCTTCAAAGCTTATCATCACCCTGTCGACGAGCTTGGCGAGTGTTTTGGTCGTTATTCCCGGGAGGGCGTTCTGCTCGTGAATGACAGTGGGGATTTTTTGCTTTGCCGCAACCGCCAGTACGGGCCAGCTCACATATCCGCCGGTTCCCACGACCACATCGGGCCCAAAATCCTTTATTATTTTTTTTGCCGCAATCTGGGAAGTGAAAGCTTTCACCGCCGCATCCAGATTCGCGAGCGAAAATTTCTTCTTTCTGCTGAAAGGGCGCACTTTCAGATGATGCAGCCTATATCCTTCGCGCGGCACCACTTTGTTTTCCAGCCCTTTTTCGGTGCCTGCGAATGCGATTTGCACATCCTTGCCCTCTTCGCGCAAATGGTTGGCGATCGCGATCGCGGGGCTGGTATGGCCCCCCGATCCGCCCCCGCTTATGAGCACGCGCATATTTCTCGCTCCTTTTGCGGCTTTTCGATGGAATATTTCGAAATAGACAAGATTATCCCCATTTCCGCCATCAATATGATGAGCGCAGTGCCGCCATAACTGAAAAAAGGCATGGTTATACCCGTCGCGGGGAGGATATTTGTCACAACCGCTATGTTCAAAATCACCTGCAGCGCTATTTTTATTATTATCCCCAGAACCAAACACGACGCAAATTTGTTGGGCGCTTTATACGCTATCCAAACCCCGCGGAATATCAGCATGACAAAGGCGATAATGATCAAAATGGCCCCTACATATCCGAGCTCTTCGCAAACTATGGCGAAAATGTAATCGTTTTGAGGTTCCGGCAGATACAAAAATTTTTGCTTGCTTTGGCCGAGGCCGAGCCCCGTCCATCCTCCCGAGCCTATCGCATACAGGGACTGGATTATCTGGTGCCCGGACTTGAGAGGGTCTATATACGGGTTTTTCCATACTGCGAGCCTTTTTGCCACGTGCGAAAGAGGGGTATTGTTGAAAAAATCGACGATTGCCCCGGTAAAATTGACCAGCGCGGCTACAGCCGCCGCAGCCCCGCCCGCCACAATCCAAAGAAACCAAGCCGGAGCGTCGCCGATAACCAGCATCGCGACGCACAAAACCCCGATGATGATAAACCCCGAAACGTGTTTTTGCAAAATCAGCGCGAACATGGCAAAAGCCATGATCAAAAGGGAAACTCCCACGCCCCATTTCGCTTTTTTCATTTTTTCGGCTTTGTTCTCTATGCAATAGGCGAATACCATCACCACTGCGAGTTTCAAAATTTCGGATGGCTGAACCGAAACGTTTATGATCGGAATGTCAAACCATCGGCGCGCGCCGTTTTTGAGCGTTCCGAAAAAGGCCGTGAGGTAATTTGCGACTACCGTCGCCGCGAAAAAAAATACCGTGACCCTTTCCAGGCGAATATAATCGGCCACATAACTCATTAAGATCATGGCGGCAAGCCCGATCGCCGCCATTACGAATTGCTTTTTGATGAAATAATAGCTGTCGTTGTTATATTCCAAAGAATTCGCATAGCTCGCGCTGGCTATCATGATCGTCCCAAGCAGCATCATTACGATGACGAGAGCCAAAAATATCCGATCCACCCCCGCGCAGTACCTTACTACCATTCCCGCAGTTTCCTTGGGTTCGTTTTTTTTGGGTTCGTTTTTTTTTGCGGGCCAAATCGGCCTGCGGTTGTTTTTGTTAATCCCCTGACGGGATTTTTCCACCATTTTTCTCCCCTGCCTTTTTTATTGCCGAAGCGCCGCGCAAAACACCGAAAAAACCGACATCGCGGCGGTTATCGAAGCCGTGACTGTCACGAGCTTGTATTCGCTCCAGCCGCAAAGTTCGAAATGGTGGTGTATCGGCGCCATTTTGAAAAACCTTTTGCCTTTTGTGAGCTTGAAATATCCCACTTGTATCATCACCGAAAAAATATCGATGATGTAGACTATGCCAAAAAGCGCGAGCAGCATCGGCACATCAAGCCAAACCGCGATCCCCACGACCATCCCGCCCAAAAACAGCGAGCCGGTGTCTCCCATGATGATTTTTGCGGGGTGCCAGTTATACCACAAATACCCGATAAGCCCCCCAAGGCACGCGCCTGTCAGCGCCATGCCGGTTTCGTTTTTGGCGACAGCGAACATGATCAAATACATGATCATGATAACCGAGCTCACCGTACCGCACATACCGTCTATCCCGTCGTGGATGTTCACGCTGTTCACGATGAATACGATGCCCAGAACCACGCATATGTAATAAACAACCCCAAGATCCGCGTTTATGTTCGCCAACGGGATCCAAAGCTTTGTGGTTATAGTTCCGCTGAAATGCATGGCGGCGGTATAAACAATCGCTACGGGAAACTGCAAAGCCAATTTGCCGATTGCGCTCAGCCCTTCGTTTTGCTTTTTGATCCGCTTGGTGTAATCGTCGAAAAAACCTATCGCGCCATAGCAGAGCGCCATGGCAAACGTGTATATATCGGCAAACCCCGCCGCGCCACTTTCCCTTTTTGCGGCAAAACCGAAAGCCAAAACCGCCGCGAGCGTTCCGGCGATAAACAAAAGCCCGCCCATATACGGCGTCCCTTCTTTCGATTTGTGCCATCTCGGGCCTATGTCCAATATTTTTTGCCCCATTTTTATCGATTTCAGAAACGGTATGAGAAACCTGCCGAGCAAAAGCGCCACGGCAAAAGAGAGCGCGAGCGGGGCGAAAACATATAAATACATCATTTACCTCCGGCATGATTTGAAAAGCTCCAGAACCGTCTCCATCGCCATCCCGCGGCTCGCCTTGAACAGTATGACGTCGCCATTTTGCACCTCGGAAAAAAGCTGCAGCGCGATCGCCCTTTTGTCATTCCCATAACAACAATCGTATTGCCCGCCGCTGTGTCTGACGATGGAATCGTATGTCGCTTTTGAGTTTTCGCCGAACAGATACACGCTGATGTTTTTTTCCACCGCTGCAATTCCGATTTTTTCATGTATCTGTTTTGAATATTCCCCCGCTTCGAGGATGTCTGAAAGCACGGCTGCGGCATGCCCGTTTTTTTTGGCGGCCAGCCCCGAAAGCGTCTCGAAAGCAGCCAAGGTCGATTCCAAGCTCGCGTTATAGCAATCGTCGATTATCGTCAGGCCGTTATGCTCATATATGTTTTGCCGCATTTTCGCATTTTGGAAGTTTTCGAATCCGTTTTGTATCTGAGCGTCTGTCAGCCCGTAAATTTTGCCGACTGCCAGCGCCGGGAGCGCATCGCGCACCATGTGGGTCCCGGCGGTCGGTATTTTAAATTTATAATTTCCCGAAACAAAAAATGAATTGTTTTTTTCATAATCAATATCTATTTTTTCCGCCCTGAAATCCGCGTCGGCGTTTTTTATCCCGAAAAAATATTCTTTTTTGCCGGTTTTGCCTTTTTCGGAATACAGTAGCGGATCGTCCGCATTCAAAACAATGTTGGAGTATGGCTCCATGCCTTCCAAGATTTCGAATTTCGCTTTTTTTATTCCTTCCATCGAGCCCAAACTTTCGATGTGCGATGTGCCTATATTCGTTATGGCTGCCGTTTCCGGATTTGCCGTTTCGGAAAGCCTTTTTATTTCGCCGAATCCGCTCGTGCCCATTTCGAGCACCAAAGCCTCGGTATCTTCAGCCAGCGAAAACAAAGTGAACGGCAGCCCTATCTCGGTGTTGAAATTCCCCTCGCTTTTTTGGGTTTTGAATTTTGCGCCGAGAACCGAATATATGAATTCTTTTGTCGTGGTCTTCCCCACACTCCCCGTGACCGCAACGGTCATATTTAAATTTTCAAATAAACTTTTGTAATATTTCGCCGTATCCAAAAGGGCGGCGCCGGTATCGCCGACTTCTATGATGGCCGCTTTCCCGAGTGACCCATATTCCCCGCCCCTGCCTTTTTGCACCACAGCTCCGAGCGCTCCGTTTTCAATCGCTTTTGCGACAAAATCATGCCCGTCGCCATTTTCGCCCCTCATCGCGAAAAACAAGCTGTCCTTCAAAATTTTCCGGGAATCCGTGACGATGTTTTTCACCTTCGGGAGATTGCAAACGCCGCTCCCCTTGATTGTCCCTTTTGCGGCTTTTGCGATTTCCGCGATAGCCAGTTCCATAATATACCTGCTTTTATTTTAATCTGTCAGCGCATTGTGCCGAAATTCAACTTCGATTATTGTCCCTATTGGAACCGTCTCCCCCGCGCCGGGTTTCTGGCTCCGCGCGATCGCCCCGGAATTCATGTCCTCGGCCCCCGTTATGTTTATGTTCAGCCCCGATGCGGCCATCCGGTCGTTTGCCTGCCGCGCGGTCAGCCCGGTTACGTTTGGAACTTCCGCCGTTTCTTTTTGCTCGACTTCATCCATGTACAGCACGACGGTTCCGCCTTTGGGCAAGTTGCTTCCTTTTTTTGGCATTTGTTCTTTTACGGTGTCCCCATCGCCGATAATTTTGAATTGTAGGCCTTTGGATGATATCCTTTCTTGCGCTTCGCCCGCTTTCTGCCGTTCGTAATTTTCCACGTTGATGTAGCTTTCAATTATTTCCGCATAGGCGGGTTCAATTCCCAAATACGGCAAAACTTCCGCCAATATTTTCGATATGTACGGAGCCGCTATGACGCCTCCGTATATGCTGCCTACAGTAGGTTCATCGACGATTATTATGACCGCTATCTGCGGGTTGTCCGCCGGGGCGTAGGCCACGCACGAGCCGACGTACCATTCCACTTCCGCATTCCTGGTTTTTTGCGAAGTGCCGGTTTTGGCCGCTACAACATAACCCTTTACATATGCGTTTCTCGCCGCCCCGTTATTTGCCACGCCTTCGGCCAATATCGAAGTCAGCGTCTTGGAAGTTTCTTGCGATATCACCATGCGCTTTATTTCGGGATCGAAATTTTTCACGACATTGCCTCTGTCGTCGATTATCGATTTTACGATATGCGGCGTGACCAATTTTCCGCCGTTTGCCACCGCCGCGATTCCCGCAAGCTGCTGGATCGGGGTGATTTTGAATCCCTGCCCGAACGAAGCCGTCGCGAGTTCGACGCTCCTGAAATCTTCGGGCGAATGCATTATGGATGAAGCTTCAAATGGCAAGTCTATGCCGGTTTTTTGATTGTATCCGAAAGCGGCGAAATATTTCAGGAAAGCGGCGCCCCCCAGCCTTTCGGCCGTCTGCATTAGGGCGGGGTTGCAAGATTGCTGGAGTCCGATTGCAAACGTCTCATGGCCGTGGCCGCCCGCCAAATGGCAGGGTATCGGAATGCCCCCCACCGTGTGGCTCCCCGAACAGTAAAATGCATCTGAAGGATTTACCGCTTTTTCTTCAAGCGCCATCGCCGATGTCAAGACTTTAAAAGTAGACCCGGGTTCGTATGGTTCGGTTACCGCTTTGTTGTTCCAAAGCTTATACAATTTTTGTTTGTCAATTTCGTAAGCTTTGTCCTCTTCCGATTCATATTCTTTGCTTTCTATATGCAGCATGGCATTCGCATCCAAATTTATGTGCCGGAGCACGTCGGGGGTTATCTCGTAGGGGTTGTTCGGGTCGAAATCGGGCTTTGTGCTCATTGCGAGAATTTCGCCGCTGTTTACGTCCATCACGATTCCCGTCGCCCTTTCGCGAGGCTGCGATTCGTTGAATGCCTGTTCCAAATTCTTTTCCAAAATTTCCTGTATGTTTATATCCAGCGTCAAAACGAGGTTGTTACCGTTTTGAACTTCCCGAAAAGTGGATTCCGTGTTTACAGATTTGCCGAAGGCGTTCTTTACCGTTATGATTCTTCCCGCAACGCCGCTCAACGTTTCGTCGTATCGGGCTTCCACCCCGAATATCCCCTTGTTTTCCGAACCGGTGAAACCGAGAACTTGGGCGGCGCTGTTTGAATGCGGATAAATCCTTTTGGCCTCTTCCCTGAAATATATGGCTTTTATCGCGTTGTCCGCTTTGAAGCGCCGCACTTCGTCGGCCGTCGATATTTCGACCCCGTGTTTTATATTTTCGTCTTTTCTCTCTTTTTTTGCGGTTTTTGCGTATATTTCGTCATAATCTACATCGAGCAGCTCCGAAAGCCCCCGGGCTATCAATTCGGCTTCCTCTTCGTCCTTTATGTCCGCCGGCGAAATGAAAACCTGCTCCAATTGGATGTTTTCAGCCAAAACCGTCATGTTCCGGTCGTAAATAGCCCCCCTTTGCGGGGTTATGGGGATATCCCCCGTGCGCTGCGCCGTGACTTTTTCTTGATACAGCTTGAAATTTACCACTTGTATGTCGTAGAGTTTCAAAAGCAAACCGGCAATCGAAGCAGCCGCCAGCAAACCTATTATGATCATGCGCGTTTTTTTGAATTTGTAATCGACCCCGCTCAAAATTTCGTTCTCCCCGGCCTTCCACCTTGAATTTCTTTATTTTATTTTTTTTTGAATATGGTGGACATAATTTCCGGAAATTCGATGAACGAGCCTCTTTTTTCCGCAAGTACTTCCGCTTTGTCGCTCGATTTCCCGTAGATATAAGTTTTTTTGATCGAATTCGATTCTTCCTTCACCATTTCCAACTCGTTCACTGCGTATTCGATAAAAAAGCTGAAATCGTTTTTGGTTTCGAGTTCGTTTTTCAAGTTTTTTTCTTTTTTGTCTTCGGCATTTATTTTTTCGCCCCATTTGTTTATTTTGTCATTTTGCTCGTTGAGGGCATTTTGCGTCATAACCGAGGCGAACAAAAAAGCCGAGGCGATGACGAGGCCAAAAATGACATTCAGGGGAAACCTGTTTTTTTCGACAGGAATGGTTTCCACTTTTATTTTCGCCTTTTTCGCTTTTTGCAAGCGGACTTTTTCGATTTTCTTTTTTCTCGCCAAGGGAGTGGTCAATTCTTTGCCTGTTATTATCCGTTTGCGCCTGTTGGGATATTTTCGGTCTTCGCGGAGCCGTTCCCCGTATCGGCCTGCATCCCTTGTCCGCCCGGGAATGCGAAGGGCTCCGGCGTTGGCCATGTTCAAATTCGGCCTATTTTGAGCATAGGCCACGCGGCCCCCATTTTTACGAACCGGGGCGTTTGCCCTCATATAATTGGAAGAGGCATCACTATTGCCAACGCTCCGCGCCTGTCCGGTCTTTTTTGAATTTGACGAACGGCCGATGCCTTTTTTTTGCGTCATACGATCTCCCCCTATCGTTTTCGCGTGTATTTATTTTTATTTTCTGTATGTAAACGAGATTGGCTACAACTTTTCCAATACTCTCAATCTGGCGCTTTCGGAGCGCGGGTTTTCCCGCTTTTCTTTTTGGCTCGGATATACGGGCTTTTTTGTTACGGCTTTCGAAGTTGTCCTTTTTTCGCATATGCAAACGGGAAACTTTGGCGGGCACACGCAATTTTTTTCGTAATATCCGAAGCATTTTTTGGTGATCTTGTCTTCATCTCCATCAAAGGAGATCACTACGAGCCTTCCGCTTTTGTTCAACATCTGCTCGATTGCATCTAACGCTGTTTTTATCGAATATAATTCGTCGTTCACATAAGCCCTGATGAAACTAAACGATTTTTTCGCAGGATGCCCGCCGCTATATTTCACGTTTTTAACCGCACATTTTATCGTTTCGGAAAGTTCCAGCGTGGTTTCGAAAGGTTTTGTTTCCCTTCTTTTTACGATCTCCCCTGCGATGAGCCCGGCGTATTTTTCATCTCCATCGTTGGAAATTATTTCTCTTAATTTTTCTTTTTTGAACGTGTTTACCAAAACGGCGGCGGTAAATTCTTGATTTTTATCCATCGTCATGGCTAGCGGCGAATCTTTCATGTAGGAAAATCCCCTGTCGGATTCTATTTGATAAGAGGAAACCCCCAGATCCATTAGCGCCCCGTCTATTTTTTCATAGCCCAACCCGCTTGCGATGTTTTTTATATTCGCGAAATTGTCGTTGACAAAATATATTTTGTCCCCGTATCCCTTCAATTTATCCCTCGAATATTCGATCGCGTCCGGATCCCGGTCTACTGCTATCAATTTGCCGCCCATTAGCTTTTTCGCTATTTCTTCCGAATGCGACCCGCCACCCAGTGTCAAATCGAAATACACGCCTTCGGGATTTATTTGCAAATATTCGATCGCTTCGGATTTCATCACGGGGCAGTGATTGAATTGCACTTGTTCCATAATTCAAATAAAATCGATGTAAAGCCGTTTCGCTTACGCCATCTTTGCCATTTCCCTTAAAATCGCATTCGAGTGATATTTCTCTCATTATACACCAAGAAAAAAAGAATGTCAACAACTTTCTGCGTTTTTTTAAAATTTATTAAAATTCGCGAAAATTGTTAATACATTCTTCATTTTTTGGCGATTGCCTGTCAAGCATATGGGTTTACATCGCGTAAAATCTCGCGGATTCGCAAATGTGCTTTTTCAGGGACAAAACCGGATATTTCTCGGCCATATGCGATCATTTCCCTGACAAAACTCGAACTCAAATGCGAATGTTCCGGTTTTGCGGGGAAAAGCAGCGTATCTATTCCGTTTCCTATCTCCCTGTTTATTATCGATTGCATATATTCGTATTCATAATCGATTGCGTTGCGAACCCCTTTCACGATGAAGCCCGCGCCTTTTGAAGCGGCGTAATCCGCCAACAGCCCGTTTGTGGCCTCCACGGTAATTTTATCACTCCCGCAAATTTCCCCGCAGGCGAGTTCAAGCATTTTTTTCCTTTCGTTTGAGGAGAACATGGTCTTTTTCATCGAATTTTCGAGGGAAACCACATAAATGGCCCCAAACAGTTTCGCAGATCTGTCGATTATGTCGATGTGCCCGTTTGTCACGGGATCGAAAGTTCCGGGAATCACGCAAATGTTTTCATTTCCCATCGCTTTCCCCCTTTTTGCCCGGTACCTCCGATATTATTTCTATCGTCAATATCGTTATGCATATTTTCCCGTATTTGTATATCCGGCTTTTTTTTATTTTTTCCGACATTTCTTCGCTCAAATCCAAACTTGCCTGTTCTCCGTCTCCCGTTTCGCAGATTATGAGGCCGCCATTTGATATGAGTTCGTTTTTCATGATTTTTTTCACGCATTCGCCCATCAGCTTTTTAGCCAAGTTATACGGGGGATCCATGAATATTATGTCGAATTTCTCAAAATCCCTGCGTTTTTTCAAAGCAGTCAAAAAATCCGCATAATCGCTTTTTACTATGCTGCATCGCTCGTACAGTTTCGCTTTCTGCGCGTTTCTCGCCATGATTTCAACGCATCGCGAATCCGAATCAACGAACACTGCCTCCCGCGCCCCTCTGCTCAGCGCTTCGAGGCCGAGCTGCCCCGTGCCCGCGAATAGATCCAAAACTTTCGCGTTTGCCACTTCAAAATTTATCGCGTTGAAATAATTTTCCTTCACTCTTTCAAGCGTCGGGCGGCTATCTTCGCCTTCCAATGACTCGAGGATCGTGCCGCGCGATTTTCCCGCTATTATCCGCATTTCATACCTCTTCTTTCTTTTCGCCGGCGGAATTGGGGGATTGGGCAGATTCGGATTTGAAATAATTTATTATATTCCCCGCATCCGTTTTCGTTATGCTTTTGATTTTCGCAAGTTCTTCTTCTGCGGCGTTTTTTATTTCGTCAATCGACTTGAAGCGCTCGAATAAATTTTTGATTTTGGCGGCGCCAAGCCCTTTCACGTTCTGTAAAGCGGATGCCTTTACGCCTCTCCTGCGTTTTGTGTCCATGCGTTTCAATGCGTATCTGTGCACTTCTTCCTGTATTTTATAAAACAAAACAAACACCGTCTGGTCTTTGGCTATGTTGATTTCCATTTCCCCGTCGGTCAATGTCCGGGTTTTATGAAACTCGTCTTTCACCATCCCGAAAACCGGAATTTCGGAAATTTCCAAATGGTCTTCCCGGAATTCTCCCAAAACTTTTTTTATCGCCGAGACATGCCCCTTGCCTCCATCGAGCAAAATCAAATCCGGCAGATTCGCAAATCCGTTTTCCGTTTTTTCTTCCGGGGCGGCGTAACGCATAAATCTTCTTTTCACCGCTTCGCCCATCGAAGCGTAATCGTCCTGCGCGTTTGCTATCGTTTTGATGTTGAAGCTTTTGTAGTCTCCTTTTTTGAATGCCCCATCTTGCAAAACTATCATTCCGCAGGTTATATTGTCCGAACCCGAATTTGACACATCGTATGCTTCTATTCTCTGCGGCAAAACTTCGAGGCTCAAAATTTTAGCTATCGAAGCGAGCTTGTTTGTGTCTTTTGAATATTTTTCTTTGTACAGACGCTGGTTTTCTTTTGAATTGGTGACCGCAAGCTCAACCGCCGTTTTTTGTTCGCCTTTTTTGGGGCAAATGATTTTTATTTTTGCATTCGCCTTTTCGCCGAGCCAATCCTGCAGCAAATCTATGTTTTCCGCGCTTAGGGCGACGCTCGAAAGAATCTGTTTTGGGACAAAATTTCGGTTCATATAATATTCCTGCAGATACTGCATGAACCCCCCTTCGTCCAAAATCTCGTCGTAGGCGAAATGTTCGGTTATTTTATCGACCATTATCCCGCTTCGTATGACGAATGCGGAAACGCACGAACTCGTGTCCCCCACATACACTCCGAAAACGTCTTCGTCTATATCCGGGGCGGCGACTATTTTTTGCTTTGAGCGCAATTTTTCGAGGGCGAATTTTTTGTCCCTGAATTGCGCCGCTTTTTCGAAATCCATATCCTCCGAAGCTTTCGCCATGGTTTCGCCGTAGCATTTTATCAGCTTTTCATAATCGCCTTTTATGAACATGACCACGTCGTCTATTATGCTTTTGTAATTTTGCGCGTCCACGCTCCCCGTGCATATCCCCATGCATCTGCCAATCCTCAAATTCAGGCAAGGGCGCCTCTTACCTATGTCTTTGGGAAATTCGTTTTTGCAGGCGGGCAGCTTGAAATGCTTGTCTATCTCGTCTATGAGCTCGTATATGCTGCCTTTGTTAGAGTACGGTCCGAAAAAAAGTGATTTGTCGCCCGGGGCCCTGGCTCTCGTGACTGAAAGCGAAGGGTATTCGCTATGTATATTTATTTTCAGGTATGGATAATTTTTGTCGTCCTTTAGTTTTATGTTGTATTTCGGCGCGTGCAGCTTTATGAGCTGGTTTTCCAAAATCAGCGCTTCTATTTCGTTTCCCGTGATTATGAAATCGAAGTCGCTTATATTTTCGACGAGCTTGTTCGTCTTGAAATCCCTGTGCGGGTAAAAAACAAAATACTGCGAGACCCTGTTTGACAGAAACTTGGCCTTGCCTACGTAAATTATTTTGCCTTTTTCGTTTTTCATCAGATACACCCCGCTTTTTGGCGGGAGCGACTGGGCCTTTTTTTTGAGCGCTTTTATTTGGGATTTTATTTCTTCTTCTTTTTTTTCCTCGGTTGCCGGAATTTCCTCGATGACTTCGATAACATCCATACCTACATTTTTCTCCGTTTGCTTCCACGTGACAAAACGACACAAAACACGCCACGCGCCCGCTTTTTCCGCAAACCCGCCTCGTTTATGCCGTTTTTTGCCGATGCCGATATTTTGGACCGAAGCGTTCACGCTCGTTGCATGATTATTCGCTTATCCCTTTTTGGATCAATTCCACGAGCCCGCTGAGGGCTTCTTCTTCGTCCACCCCGTCTGATATCAGGGTTATCGTAGTCCCTTTGCCGATTCCGAGGGAAAGCACTCCGAGCAAGCTTTTCGCGTTGACCCTCCTGTCCCCTTTTTCGACCCATATCGAACTTTTGTAGGAATTGGACTTCTGGACAAAAAACGTAGCGGGCCGGGCGTGCAGCCCCACGCTATTATGAACTGTAACGTCTTTGGAAATCATTGTTCACCGCTCCCGTATAATAAATAAATCGCCGATATTATATTTTAGCATAATTTTCGTTTTAAATCAATAGTTATTTTTTTGTTAATAATAATTTAACAAATGGCGGATTGTCATTCGTCCGCCTTTTTTATGCTTATAATCCGAACCCATCCTTCCAAATATCCGGTATGTATCAACATTTCTTTGTTTGGAGCCACGAAATAATTTCCATTTATCATATATTCCCCATCCTTAGTGATCCTCCCCGTGCTCTTCATCACGCCTATCACGTCGATTTTCCCCGGCAATTCGGTTTCCACTATGTTGCCGTTCAAATCGGTCACATAATCGATCGCGGGATTTCTGATGTCGAGTATTTCCTTTATCTCCCCGATTTTCACGCTGTCGATGTTTATGTAAAAAGCCACCCCGGGTTCAAAATATTTCTGGGAGGCTTCCTGTATGGCCCAGCCCGAAATGAATTCGATTTCGAATGTTTCGCCGTTGGCGTTGAGGTTTATCGTGTCGGCGAGGTTGTACCTCATAGCGATCCCCACGAGAGCCGCGGCTATGAACAAAATTATGATCAAGTCTATTATGTTGAATCTCGGTTTTTTTTCTTTGTTATTCATCGATCGGATTCCCCTCCTCGTCTGTTTCCACAAGGGATGTGCAGGTTCCGTAACTCACGAGATACGGAGTCCTGAAGTTTATCTGTATGCCCACCATGATGGTTTCGCCGTTCACCACAAATTTTATCTTGTCTTTTTTGCATTTGGCCAATACCGTTATCACCACTTTGGAAAAATCGGGATACAGCGTTTCTTTCACGATTCCCGTTTCCAAATCGGTCGTGAGCGAAATGGCATCGGTTATTTTTATGTCCTGGATTTCGCCCAAATCGTTTGTCCTGATGCTTTCTATTATTTTCGTCCCCTTCGTTATCAGATGCGCGGAGGAAAGGAAATCGTTTTTGATCGGGTTTATTTCGATGGTGTACAGTATATTGGACGTTTCGCCGCCCCCGAAAATATCGTTTCCGAGCATGATATAGACAAGCAGGGAAACCGCCGCGATGATTATGGCTATGAGCACAAAATCAATGATGTTGAATCTGTACGCCTTTTTTTGCGGCGCACGCGCCTGTTCCGAAAATTTTCCGCTATTCATTTTTGGCACTCACCTCTTTAATATTTACATTTCCGCATTGCTTTTTTATGGCGCACACTACCATTCTCGTAAAAAATTCTTTCAAAACCGGAATTTTCGCAAATTTCTCTTCCCTGTAGTATTCCATTTCCAAATTCAAATCCGCGATCAGTTTTTTGAATTTTTTTATCGTCATTTTGTTTATGTACGAAAAATATTCTTCGCCGTTTTCCCGCTTGGATATTCTGAAGCTGATCCGCTTTTCGCCGTCCGGCAGTTCCCCCACCAATTTTTTGTATGCCCGTATCAAGGATTTCTGCCCGAAAAACAAATGTACCCAGGGGATCCCGATCGCATCGGACAAATGCGCGCCATACGGGTGGTTATACGGCGGAAAATTTACATACAGCCGCCCCCCGCCGGCCAACACCCTCATGCATTCGCGCAAAACGGCGGCAGGGTCGCCCACGTGCTCCATCGCGTCGTTGATAATTATCGAATCAAAACATCCGTCACCAAACGGCATTTTGGCCGCATCCCCCGGCGCGAACTCGAACTTTCCCGAAAGGCTCAGTTTGTCGGCGAGTTCCGCAGAGTCCTTTGCATAGCTTTCCATGATGTCCATTCCTGTCACGCGCTTCGCCCCGATTGAAGCGTAATACAGCGACTTGCCTCCCGCCCCGCACCCGACGTCCAAAACATTTTTGTCTTTGAACATTTCGTCGCGGGTGTAGCGTTTCAAATAAAATGCGATTGTGCGCTCCCCATTTTCGAATTGCCACTCTGCATAGGTTTTTTCTCCGTTTTGCTGCATATTGAACGGGTGCGCCGGCTTTTTGAACAATTTGTTTATTGAAAGCAGCATTTCCCCCCCTGCGTCAAACGCGATCGCCATCGGCGTTATCCGGGATTTGGTTTTTTTGCCCGAAACGGCAAATTGCGGCAGTTATGGAAACGACCAGCCAAAACATCAGGTAAACCCTGTAGTTGTACCAAACATAATCCGTGAATCCGTTGAGCAAAAACCCGGCCACCGCGCAAAGCCCCCCCGCCGCCAGCAACTTGATATATTTTTCCTCCGTTTTTTTTATCGCTGTGAAACAGTATTGCAAAATGAAAAATGCCGCAAGCAAAAAGACGGCGAGGCCGACAATCCCGAGCTCGACGCAAATCTGCAAATACAAGTTGTGGCTGTGGGGCGCGTTTTCGATTCCCGCGAGCGAATATTCGGGATATACCAGCTTGAAAGCCGGCTGCCCTACCCCGATGCCCCAAAACATATGGTCTTTTATCATTTTCATCGTGGCTTGCCATATAGAGACCCTGTAAGAAGTGGAAGTGTCCGCGATGTCGCCTATTGTGGCGATCCTTTGTACGATGGAGTTCGGCAAAACCGCCGGGGCGAAGGGCACAAGAAGCAAAATTCCGAGATAAGCCACTATCGCCTTCTTGTTCATTATGACGAACAGCATCAGCAAAGCGAATATGATCCCGATCCACGAACCCCTAGACCAAGTATAGATGAGGCAAACTGCGGCAAGAAGAGTATAGGCCGCATAGGGCGCGGCTTTTTTGGCGCTGCCCGCGATAAAAATCGAAACTATCATGAATGGTATCACGAGTATGAGGTATTCGGCCAGCACGTTCGGATTTTCGAGAGTCGAAACCACCCGCCCCGAAATATCCGAAAACATGCTCGAGTCCTGCCATGTCCTGTCCGCGACCCCGAAATAATTCTGGTATATCCCGTAAGCTGCCACTATCACCCCCGAGAACATCAGGGCGGACACGCATCTTTGTATCATTTCTTTTGACCTTATCATGTTGACTGCCGCGAAATATATCAAAGTAAAGCACAAATACATCAACGCGGGCCTCAAGCTCCCGCTTTTCGCCACGGAAACCGCCCCGCCGAAAAATATCAATGCGCAAAACAACAAAACGAAAAAATCCAAGATCCCAAATTCGAACGTGCGCTTTCCCCTGATCAGCTTCAAAAAATAGCAGAGCGAAATCAAAACGCAAGGCCCCCCTCCGGTCAGGACCAAGCCTCCGGGCGGCAAAAACGGCACCGCCGCCAAAAACAGCAGGAGCCCCGCTTCGGGACAGCACAAAACCGAATAAAGCAGGGCCGCGGCCGCGAATGCGGCGCACAAGGCCGTGAGGGAACCCAGCGGAGTTTTTATGAAGTATGTCATGATCCCTATCGCCATGCCGAGCGAAAAGCATATGATCTTTATCGTTCTCGGATTGCGCCCGGAGGCAATTTTCGGACTTTCGCTTTTTTCGGGAAACCTCAAAAACTTGAAGAAAAGGGCGTTGCATATAAAACTGCCGTACAGCGAGTCGTACAGCGACTGCTTGCCGAAGATGACAAGCAAGGCGGAAAAAGCCGTCAGGGCGATTCCCGCGATCAAATCGATCAACATAGTACCCGGGTCTTTTTGCACATATACTTTGATCAAATACATGAGCGAAGAATAAAACCCAAGGGATGCAAAAAACATCCCGACGGTGCCCAGATTCGCGGACAATATCCTGTCGACCGCTTTTTTTATCCCGCGTATGGCCACGCTGCGTTCGCATTTGCCTATTATCGATTTCTTCAATTTCCTCACCGGGATTTTTACCCGGCTCGGCTCATATCCCTGGAATGTTTTGTAAAAAAAAGATTTTTCGTAGCGCTTCATGGAATTTTCATATCCCGTAAACATAAAAGCCGCAAAGCCCGCGCCTATTTTTCTGTGCATCCAGTCCGCGACAAAAAACAAGAATTTTAAAATTATGCTGGTTTTGAATATATTTTTCTTTTTTTTCTTAGGTTCATTCGTCAAATTTCAAATCAGCTCCTGTTCTTTTTCAAAATTTTCATCAGCATTTTCGCTTCTTGCGTTCCCAAAACCAAATTGGAGCCTATATAAAACACCGCCCCTGCAAGCGTAATCCCCCCCGCAACCGCAATATTTTTTAAAATATCCGATTCGAATGCATTGTTTCCTATCAAATGGTATAATGCCTGGACAGCTGTTGTCATTATGCACGAACTCAAAAGTATTTTTGCGGCATTCGCCAAAAATTTTTTGTCCAGCGCCCCGCTTACCTTGATTTTCAGCGCAGCAAGCAAAATAACTGCCGCCACGCTTTGGCAGATCAAAACGGAAAGCGCGATATAGGAGGGCGCAAGCCCCAGATGCGATATGAAAACCCTGCACATCAAAAAATTTGCCGCTATGCCCGCAAGCGCCGCAATCATGGGAAACTTGACTGATTTTTTGGAATAGAACACGCGGTTTGTTATTTCTATCACGGAAAACATAACCATCGAGGGCGCGAGCATGGAAAACATTTCGGCAGTCGACGCCGCGAGTTCCGGCGTAAATTTCATGCGCATGAAGATGACCGCTATCGCCTCCCTCCTGAGCCCGTAACACAGGCAGGCCACCGGGACGATCACGAAACACGCCGCCGACAAACCCGTTTTTGCGATTTCCGCGAATTTTTTTTCGTTTTCGGCGTTTTGCGCGAGTTTCGGGAATATGTAGTTGCATATCCCATAAGTCAGAATCCCGGTGATTATCAAAAACAGCTGCCACGAATTGGTGAAAGAGGCCACCGCCGCATCGCCGTTTTCGCACAAAGTCGAAAAATGGAGCCCTATCTGTTTTCCCAAAGGCACAAGCCAAGCGCCCGCCATAATCGGGGGGGCCAATTTCAAGCACTTTGCCAAAGCCGGATTTCTGAAATCAATTATTATCCTATACTTGTATTTTTTTTTGGCCAGCGGCGCGACGAGAGTGAGCAGCTGGACCGCCCAAGAAACCAAATAGGCCCAAGCGAGCCCGTAAACCCCGAAATGGTTGTTCAAAAATAAAAAATATGCCACCACTCCGAAATTCGAAACCGCCGAAACCAGCGCGGGAGCGATGAATTCGCCTTTCGATTGCAAAATCCCCGTCAGGCTGTATACCGCCCCGGTAAATACGATCATCGGAAACAAAATTTTAAGCAAACCCGAAGCCAGCTCCAACGTTTCGTCGTCCACTCTGGCGACTATGCCCACTATTTGCTTTGAGAACACGATGCCCAAAAAAGCCAAAATCCCCGAAGCGAGCAAAACCGTGTTGACAAATATGCCCGAAAATTTTTCGGCTTCTTTTTCCGATTCCTCGTTATTGAAATCAAAGGAATTGTACGCGGGGATGAAAACGCCCAAAATCGCCGCTCCGAACAATATATCGAAAAAATCGAGCGGTATGTTCAACGCCACCGAAAAAGCGGTGTTTTGCCTTGTGCCGCCATAAAGCGCCGCCATTAAAACCTGTCTCGCGAGCCCTAAAATTTTGGAAAAAGCGGTCGCAGCTATAATCAAAGACACCGTTTTCGCGGCTTTTTTGTCTTCGTCAATCATATAAAACCATTTTCTTTCAAAAATTCGATGCCGCTTTTGTCCAAATTGCCGAGATTTTTTTTCAGCCACGCCTCAAGCAGGTCGGGCCGGCGCAGCGCAGTCAGCAAAACCGATTGCTCCCACCGCCACTTCTCTATTTTTGCGTGGTGCCCGGAAACCAAGACTTCCGGAACCGTCCTTCCCATGAACTCAAATGGCTTGGTGTACTGCGGGTATTCCAAAAGCCCCGAACTTATGCTTTCTTTTTGATGGCATTCGGGATCGCTCAAAACCCCTTCTGCAAGCCTGGCCACGCAGTCGGCCAAAATCGCGCAGGGAAGCTCCCCTCCGGTCAAAACATAGTCACCTATGGATATTTCCTCATCTGCCACTTCGTCCAGCGCCCTCTGGTCAACTCCCTCGTAGCGCCCGCAGATTATTATCAAATCCGTGTATTTTACCAGTTCTTCGGCTTTTTTTTGCGTCAGAAGGCTCCCTTTGGGGGACATGTACACCGTCCTGATTTTTTTTTCGCCATCCTCGCCGCCGATTTTTTCGCAAATCGCCTTCCAGCAGGAATATATGGGGGCGGCGGTGAGCAGCATGCCCATGCCCCCCCCGTAAACCGTGTCGTCCACGGTTCCGTGCTTGTTGTCCGAAAAATCCCGAAGCTGGCTATAGTCTATTTTGATGAATCCTTTTTTTTCGCCGCGCCCGATTATGCTCTCGCTCAAAACGGATTTTATCATTTCGGGGAAAAGGGTTATAATATGAAACCGCATATATTTTAGAACATTCCCTCTATCGGAGCCACGAATATGCCTTCGGCCAGGTTCGCCTTTTTTATGAAAGCCGGGACGTTTGGGATCATGACTTCTTTGTTTTTGTTGTTTTTTTCGATGGTTTCGGTTTTGACCACGTAAATGTCGCCGGCGCCGTTGTCGAAGACATCTGAAAGGGTTCCGTATTTTTCGCCCGTTTCATGGTCAAATACGGGAAGCCCTATCATGTCGCTCACGAAATAAGTGCCTTCGCCGAGGTTCGCGTCCTGTTTTTTCGCGTACAAAATTTTGTTTTTGAGCGTATTTACGGCTTCCTCGCTCTCAACCCCCTTGAAGGAAGCGATCAGCATATTGTTTGCAACTCTCATTTTTTCGACAAACAGGCAGTTTTCGCCGTTTTCATCGAGATAAAAAACCTCAAACCTCAGCAGGAATTCGGGAGTGTCGCACCAGCTTTGAATTTTTGCCTCTCCCCGGAAAGAATGCGCCGAAGTTATTTTCCCCGCTTTTATATATTCGCCCATATCGCTTACACTATGTCGATCGAAACTTTTTTGTTTTCAATGTTCGCATATGCTTTGACCAGCACCCGGATTGCCTTCGCTATCTTGCCTTTCTTCCCGATCACTTTTCCCATATTTTCCTTGTTCACGGAAAGTTCCAAAATCGTCACTCCGTCTTTTTCTTTCTCGGTTATGTCTATCCTCGAATCATCCCCGATTATCGCGGCTATTATATCCCGTAAAATTGCTTCCAAAATTTCTTCCCCCAAGCGTCATAAATTTTTGCGGATTACTGCAGGACGCCGCTTTTTTTAAGCAAGCTTTTGACCGTTTCGGTGGCCTGCGCGCCGCTTGCGATCCATTTTTTCGCTTTTTCCCCATCCACGTTTATCTCGGCAGGCTCCGACAGAGGGTTGTAGAAACCTATTTCCTCGATGAACCTGCCGTCGCGGGGATACCTCGAATCCGCCACGACTATCCTGTAAAATGGGGCTTTTTTCGCGCCCATCCTCCTGAGTCTGATTTTGACAGCCATTTTTGTTTTTTCCTCCTTGCAAAATAAATCCAAATTTTTATATAATAAATTTTCATTTATTAACTTAATTTAAAAGGGCATCCCGATTTTCCCGAATTTTTTCTTTTTGCCTCCGCCGAGAAACTGCTTCATCATCTTGTTCGTCTGGTCGAATTGCTTGAGCAGTTTGTTCACTTCTTCTATGTTCGTGCCGCTTCCCGCCGCTATCCTTTTTTTGCGCGAAGAGTTTATTATATCCGGGTAATCTTTTTCTTTTTTAGTCATTGATTTTATTATCGCCTCCGTTTTTGCGATCTGCCTTTCGTCGATTTTCGCGTCTTTGAGCGCGCCCGGCTTTATTCCCGGCATCATGGCCAAAATCTGTTCCATCGAACCCATTTTTTTTGTCTGCTCGAACACATCCAGATAATCATCCAAGCCAAACGACTGTTCCCTGAGTTTTTTTTCAAGCTCTTCGGCTTTTTTTTCGTCGATGGCGGCCTGGGCCTTGTCCACCAGCGTCAGTATGTCGCCCATCCCGAGTATGCGCGAGGCCATCCTGTCCGGAAAAAATTCTTCGAGCGCGTCGATTTTCTCCCCCATGCCCACGAACTTTATCGGTTTTCCGGTTATGTACCGCACTGACAGCGCCGCGCCGCCCCTCGTGTCCCCGTCGAGCTTTGTGAGCACCACGCCGGTTATGTCCAGCATGTTGTTGAATGTCTCGGCCACGTTTACGGATTCCTGGCCTATCATGGCGTCGATGACAAGAAGTATCTCGTGGGGATTTACCGCCGCTTTCATTCTTTTCAATTCGTCCATCAGGGTTTCGTCGATTTGCAAGCGGCCCGCCGTGTCGATCAGCACCATGTCGTTTCCGTTTTGTTTCGCGTTTTTCACGCTCTGCTCCGCGATTTTCACGGGGTCATTTTCCCCCGGGGCCGAAAAACACGGGACTCCCGCCTTTTCGGCTACGATTTCAAGCTGCCTGACCGCCGCGGGCCTGTAAACGTCACAAGCCGCGAGAAGCGGTTTTTTGTTTTCTTTTTTAAGCATGAGCGCGAGCTTGGCCGCGTGAGTGGTTTTCCCCGCCCCGTTGAGCCCCACCAGCATGACCACGGTGGGCGGGTTTGAGGCTATTTTTATTTTTTCCTGCTTTCCGCCCATTATTTTGGTCATTTCCTCGTCCACTATTTTGACCACTTGGTGGCCGGGCTGGATGCTTTCGAGCACTTCGGCGCCCACCGCCCGTTCGGTCACGCGGTTCACGAATTCTTTTGCCACTTTGTAATTCACGTCGGCTTCCAAAAGCGCCATTCTTATCTCGCGCATGCCTTCTTTCACGTCGGCCGCCGTGAGTTTGCCTTTGTTGCGGAATTTTTTGAATGCCGCGCCCATTTTTTCCATCAATCCATCAAACATACGCAAAAAACCTCCGGTTTTTTAGTTGTCAGTTTTCAGTTGTCAGCGGAACGAAGGAAACGAAAACTACTAACTATTAACTGACAACTACTCCCTGTCCACTGATTTTACCGTATCCGCTATTTTATTCACGTTATCTTCGTAAATTTTCATGAAGCTTAGGGTCGATCTCGCCGTCCTTATGTTTTCGACGCATTTTCCTATGGTTTCGAAGGCTTTTTTGTATTCGCCGAATTTTTCCGCAAACCCGAGCTTTTCTTCCATCTCCACCAAAATCTCTTCGCCGCGTTTTATCGCGTCGCGCACCCCTTGCCTGGTTATTCCCACGTGCTCCGCGATTTCGGCCAGGGAAAGGTCTTCGTTGTAGTACAGATCGATGGCGTCCTTTTGTTTTTCTGTCAGTATATTTCCGTAAAAATCAAGCAAATAACTCACTTTATAGTTCTTTTCAAACATTTTTTTGACCCGCTTTTTTATGAAAAATCGCCCCATTGTAAAGCGCGCAGCTTTACATTTATATATTATACTATATTTTTTTCCAAAAGTCAACACTTTTTTCGTTTTATTAAATGTTTACAGAATGTTAACAAAATTATTTGCAATGCCGCGCCGCCTTGTGATATAATATACAAGTCAGAGCCGAAAATAGCAGAAAGGTAAAATTGCAAAATGCAGGGCGTAAATTTGAAAAAAGAGCATAAGCAGCTGAAAATCGATTTCGTGGGGAAGAAAAAAATATTTTTCGTCATAATGGGAATCATATTTGTCGCGGGGCTGGCGTCATTTTTTGCCAGAGGTTTCAATTGGGACATTGATTTCGTAGGCGGAACGGTGATGGAGTACAATATAAACAAAGAAGTATCCCAGGACGATTTAAGCGAAATTGGGCGCATGGTGGCCGATGCGATAGGTTTTGCCCCTTCTTCCGTGGTGAAATCGGGCAACCCCGCGCGCCAAGTCGTGATAAAAACAAAGGATATATCCTCCGAGCAGAGGAAATCGGTTTTTGAGGCCCTCGCCGAAGTGTACGGCATGACCGAAGACGACATTTACGTTTCAAACAACGTAGCCCCAACCGTGGGGCAAGCGCTGGCGCGCAACACGGCGATCGCCGTAGGGCTCGCGGTTTTGCTGATGCTCGTTTACATAATATTCAGGTTTGAGTTTTATTCCGGGATAGCGGCCGTTTTGTGCCTGATATTCAATATGTTCGTGATGCTGACCTTCTACTCGCTGTCGCAGATAGCCATGAACATGACGGTCATAGCGGCGTTTTTGACCATTTTGGGATATTCCATAAACGCCACCATTATAATTTTTGACAGGATACGCGAAATCAACAACTTAAAAAAAGGTTCAACCGCGAAGTTCGCCGACGCGGTAAACGAAGGAACGAACAAAACGTTTATCCGCTCCGTGAATACCACCGTGACCACTTTGCTGACGATTACTTGCGTGTATGTTTTGGGCGTGCCGTCGATCAAGGCGTTTGTCATGCCTTTGATCGTGGGCATTTTCGCGGGGCTGTTTTCCTCGGTGTGCGTGGCCGGGCCTTTATGGGATTTGATCAGGCCCAAGAAAAACAAATGAGTTGTCACTATTGCTTGTTTTCATCGTCATCGTTTCCGTTTTCCCGTTTTTTTTGGTTTTTGTGAAATATTTTCGCTATGTTTTTCGCGGCAAAGTCCAATATCTTTCCGAAATAGGCGGGTTTGTCCCCCGCTTTTTTTGTTTTCGCCTCGGGGATTTCGGGGTTTCTCACGTAATGCTCGGTTTCTTCGGGGAACCCCTTTGCCGCCAGTTTGTTTTCCGCGAATTCCTTTATCAAAACATAAACCACCGCGAATACCGGGACGCCGAAAAAAATTCCCGGGAGCCCGAAAAACCCGCTCATCACGATTATCGAAAAAATCACCCAGAATGCAGGCAGCCCCACTTTCGGCCCCAAAACCTTCGGGCCGATGAAATTTCCGTCGACCTGCTGGAGTATGACTATGAACACCAAAAACCACAAAGCCTGCCATATGTCGTTGATCGCCAAAAAAAACAAGGAGGGAACGGCTCCGATGAACGGCCCGAAAAACGGTATTATATTTGTAACCGTGATGATGACCGTGATTAGCGCCGTGTACCGTATGCCGAAAATCGACATCACCGCAAAGCATATGGCGCCCACGATCAGCGAATCGAGTATTTTCCCTATTATGAACCCCCCGAAAATCTCGTGCGTTTTTCTCATTATCCCCACCAGCTTGTATGAAAATTTCGCGGGGAAAAGCGCGAAAAACAATTTTTTTACCTGAGCTATGAATTTGTCTTTGCCGATAAGCAGGTAAATCGAAAGCAAAATGCCCAAAATGACATTCAAAATGCCCGAAAATATTCCGTAAATCACGTTTATCGTGCCGTTGAGCGCGGTCACTATATACGACGAGAACAAATTCAGCGTGTCATTCGCCAAATCGTTGAATGTTTCGGCCACATCGATCTTCAGCCCCAATCCGTCCGCGTAATCTTGGATGGATTTGCCGAAATCGCCCAAAAACACCCCTATTTTCGAATTCGCGATATCGATCGCGCCCGCTTCTTCGCCGGATTCGTCCGCATTTTCAAGCCCTTCATAAGGGCTGAGCCAGTCCGTGGCCCTTCCCGTGAGCTGCTGCACGCTGGCGATGACCTGCGGGATAACCATCAAAAGCAGCAATGTGACCAAAATCGCCGTGAAAAGATACGTGGCCAAAATCGAAAATATGTTTTTTAGCTTTTTGCCCAGCTTAAAAAACGCCTTGTCCCGGAAAAACATCAAAAGGGGATTTAGCAGATAGGCGAAAACAAAACCGTATATGACCGGGGACATCACTTTGAAAAATCCGAGATACTGCCGCTGCAGCATGAAATCCCGGAACCACATTATGACCATGATCGCAGCGAAGCTCACCGAGATGACTATAAAGGAATATATGGCTATCAGCGTATATTTTTTGTTCCAGTTTTCCCCGTTTTTGTTTTTTTTGCCTTCGTTTTCGTTATTTTCGCCGCCGTCGAAATCGTCCTTCAAAAAAACCGCCCCCTTTCGCATTTGCATCTTTTATGATAACAAAAATCAAAGAAAAAGTCAACAAAAAAAATGTTGCAAAAAACAACGGTTTGTGGTATCATTCCAAAGAGCAAAAAAATCTTGCGTCAAAATCATATATTAATCAACAAAATAGGAATATAGGACAATGCAGGAAATAATCGTAAAAAAATCGCGGTTTGCCGCCTATGCCGCAAAAATCGACTCCGAGGACGGGGCTAAGGCATATATCGCCGAAATTTCGCGGCAGAACAAAAAAGCCCGCCACGTCGCATTCGCATATGTGCTGCCCGGCAGGGAGCGGCACAGCGACGACGGCGAGCCATACGGAACGGCAGGGCTTCCGATTCTAAATTCTATCCAGAGGCGCGAAATGGAAAACGTGGCCGTAGTCGTGGCGCGCTATTTCGGGGGGATACTCCTTGGCAAAGGCGGGCTGATCCGAGCCTACGGCAAAGCGGCGGGGGCGGCGTTAGAAGAAATGCGTAGCGCTTCTTCATAATCCGAACGGGTAATCGCGCCCTCGCCGTTTTCATAGACGAGCGCATTTACGATAGCATCCATTCCGGGGCTGTCGGCCATATGCCATATCGCCGCTTGCGCCACTTCGTAGCTGCTGCCCGTATCGCGCAAAATCCTCAATATTTTCACAAACGGCGAACTGGCGTCGAGTTTGTCCACGGTAAAATAACTTTTTTCGCCGGGTATGTCTTTATATATGTTCATGCAAAGCGCGTCTATGTACAAAATGCCGATTTGGTTTGGTTTGACGTAAAAAGTTTTTTCTTCTCTGGCAAGCATATTCTGCACGTTTCCGCTGTTGGAGGCAAAGTACGTCCCAAAAGGTATCGTCACTTCGAGCTTTAAATCCGTTTTGTTTTGAATCTGGACTATATTGCGCATTATCGATTCTCCGACGGAAACGGCTGCGATCAAGTCTTTTCCCATCATTTCGTGTATAGTCCCGGAAAAATTCTTCCTTAACTCGTATGCCATGCCTATGTCCTTGTGCCCGGGGAATTTTGCAATGAATTCATCGATCAGATCAAGGTTGGGTTCTGCCAAGTATTTTTCCGAATATGAAGGGTCTTGCCTTGTTTTTTTCAGCAATTCCCGGGTTTCGGGCAAGAATTTCGAATCCGGATGCGATTTTATGAAATCGATAAGCCAAACCAAACCCTCTTCGAAACCGTTGCTCTCCAATGCCATGTTCCATTCGAGCTCTTCTTCGTCGATTGGTTCCGTCGGTTCTTCGGTTGCGGGGATTTCCGCCGTTTTTGTGAAATTTTCCGTTGAGGCAGGTTCGCTTTCAATCGTCATGCGCCGGTCTTCTTCTTTTTTCAATTCTTCCGCGCGTTTTTCGTTCGACGCGAAAAAAAGCGGGAAAACAAAAGCCAAAATAGAAAAAAAACAGACGACCCGCAAAAATTTGATGCTTTTTACCATAAAAACCCACCAAATGTCATTTCAAATCATAACCTGAGTTGAATGCCGGAAGATTCGCCTCGAACAGCTTTGGTGCCGATTCCCGGAGCGCCTCGACATATATTTCTTTTTTTACGCTGTCTTTTTGCAGCTTCGCCAAAATCCCGATCAAAACCACATTCGAAGCTTTTTCGTTTCCCGCCTTCTGCGCCACGGCAAAAGCGTCCGCATCGATCACTTTCACGCCCATTTCGGCAATTGTGTTTATTATCCCCTCCGGATATTTTTCCGCTCCCATCATGACCGGAGCGGGATTTATCTTGTGCGTGCTCGCGATTATCGTGCCGCCGGCTTTGAGATACGGCAGCCACCTGAGAGCCTCGAGTTGCTCGAAAGCGAGGATTATATCCGCTTCGCCCCTGCAGATTACGGGAGAATATACCTTGTCGCCGTATTTCACGTATGTAACCACGGAGCCGCCGCGCTGGCTCATTCCGTGGACTTCCGAGACTTTTACGTCGCAGTTTTGCCTGAGTGCGGCGTTTCCAAGTATCTTCGAGGCCAAAAGCGTCCCCTGCCCCCCCACGCCGACTATCATTATGTTTGTGGTATTTCCGATCATTTCCCCGCCTCCTTTATGCAGTCGAATTTGCAAAGCTTTTCGCATATCCCGCACCCCGCGCAAATCGACGGGTCTATTTCGGCTTTTTTGTCTTCGAATTTTATGGCGGGGGAACCCGCCGATATGCATGCCTTGCACCCTCGGCAATCATGCGCTTCATATTTTTTTTCTTTTTTTACGTATTTCAAAAGCGCGCAAGGGCGCCTCGCAATCAAAACGCAAGCCTCGTCTTTTGCGAGCTCCTCTTTCAGGATTTTTTCCGCAGAGGCGATGTCGCACGGGTCGAATAATTTTATATTTTCTTCTTTTACGCCCGAAGCCGCGCATATCTTCTCAATGCTTATTTCCGGAGCCGCTTCGCCTTTCAGCGTGTATCCGCTGTTCGGGTTCTGCTGATGGCCGGTCATGGCCGTGATGCTGTTGTCCAAAATCAACACTTTCGATATGCCCTTGTTGTACGTTATGTCTAAAAGTCCCGGTATGCCCGAATGCAAAAAAGTCGAATCGCCTATCACCGCTATGCTTTTTTTTGCGGATTCTTCCCCTCTCGCCTTGTTGAAGCCGTGCAGAGCCGAAATGGAGGCGCCCATGCAAAGCGTGGTATCCATCGCCGAAAGCGGCGCGTTTGCGCCCAAGGTATAGCAGCCTATGTCCCCGCTCACGAATAGTTTCAATTTTTTCAACACGTAAAATATGCCCCTGTGCGGGCAGCCTGCGCACAAAACCGGTGGCCTTGCCGGTGCGCTCATGCCTTTTGTTTCCAGGCAATCGGCTTTTTCGCCCAAAAATTTTTCCCGCAACAGCTCCTGGGAATATTCGCCGACAAGCGGCAGCATATTTTTGCCGTCTGTTTCAATCCCGATCTTTTTGCACCACGACTCGATGATGTCGTCGAGTTCTTCTATCACGATTACCCTGTCCACATTTGCCGCAAATTCCAAAATCGATTTTACGGGAAGCGGGTTCACGAGCCCGAGTTTGAAATATGAGGCGTTTTCGCCGAAAGCTTCCTTTGCGTACTGGTAAGCTATGCCGGAAGTTATGATGCCGGTTTTTTTGCTGTTGTACTCGACTTTGTTGAAAGCGCAGGTTTCGGCGAATTCCGAAAGTTTCGCCATTCGCCCTTCCACCGCCGCGTGCCTCCCCCTTGCGTATGAAGGCATCATGACATATTTCGAAGCGTCTTTTTTGTATTCAATCAATTCGTTTTTTTTTGGCTCCCCGAGTTCGACCGCGCTCTGGGAATGCGATATTCTCGTGCTCAGCCTCAGCATGAACGGCGTGTCGAATTTTTCGGAAAAATCAAAGGATAGCCTGGCGAATTCCAAACATTCGCCCGAATCCGACGGTTCGAGCATGGGCAGTTTAGCCGCTATCGCATAATGGCGCGAATCCTGCTCGTTTTGCGAACTGTGCATTCCTGAATCGTCCGCCACGCCTATCAATAATCCGCCGCTTGCGCCGACGTAGCTCGATATGAACACCGGATCCGAAGCCACATTGAGGCCCACGTGTTTCATTGCGCAAAATGCCCTTGCCCCGCCTATGCTCGCCCCGATCGCCGTTTCTGCCGCCACTTTTTCGTTTGGCGCCCATTCGGCGTATATTTCCTCGTACCCGGCGGCACATTCCGTGATTTCCGTGCTCGGCGTGCCGGGGTAGCTTGAAACGAACCTGCAGCCCGCTTCATACAACCCCCTGGCCACCGCCGCGTTTCCGAGCATCAATTTTTTTTCGCTCATAATATTATTTTTTCCTTACTGTAATTAACTGTAATTATTTTTTCAAAATTTCCTTCACTTTTTTTGCTATGTCCTCCGCCGTTATCCCAAATATCTTCATGAGTTCCTCGGCTTTCCCCGAACGCCCGAACACATCCTGTATTCCGACCCTGCCTAACAGGCACGGCGAATTTTCGCACAATACTTCCGCGACCGCGCTTCCGAGCCCGCCGATTATGTTGTGTTCCTCCGCTGTCACAATTGCCCCGGTTTTTGCCGCCTTGATTATTATATCCTTGTCTATGGGTTTGATCGTGTGCATGTTCACTACTGCGGCGTCTATTTTTTCTGCGGCGAGAATTTCCCGGGCCTTCAAGGCTTCGCCTACCATTATGCCCGTGGCGATTATCGAAGCGTCCTTGCCTTCGCTTATCTGCATTCCCTTGCCCATTTCGAATTTATAGGTTTCCCTGTCAAATATGACCGGGACTGCCAAACGCCCGAAACGCAGGTAAACCGGCCCCTTGTACAGTATCGCGGCTTCGACTGCGGCTCTCGCCTCCACCGCGTCCGCCGGGCTTATGATCGTCATGCCGGGGATTGTGCGCATGATCCCTATGTCTTCGCAGCATTGGTGCGTTGCTCCGTCTTCTCCCACTGTCATCCCCGCATGGGTCGCCCCGATTTTCACGTTCAGGTGCGGGTAGCCGATCGCGTTTCTTATGGGCTCGAACGCCCTGCCCGCCGCGAACATGGCGAAGCTCGAAGCAAAAGGGATTTTTCCGGTGGTCGCGATGCCTGCGGCGACCGATACCATATTTCCCTCCGCTATTCCGCAGTTTATGAATCTATCCGGGAATTTTTTCCCGAAAATCGAGGTTTTCGTGGCCGACGAAACATCCGCGTCGAGCACGACCAAATCTTCGTATTTTTCGCCGAATTCGGCGAGCGCGTTTCCGTAAGCTTCCCTTGTCGCAATTTTTTCCGCCATTTTTTTACTCCTTTTTCAGTTATATTTCCATAATTTCCATATTTCAATTGATTTCATACAATTTGGCCAAGTTCTTCCATCGCTTGCACGTACTGCTCTTTGTTCGGGGCGGCGCCGTGCCATGAACTTTTATTTTCCATGAAGGAAACGCCTTTGCCCTTTGTCGTGCGGCAGATCACCGCCGTGGGTTTGCCCTTGCAGGCGTCGGCCTGTTTTGCCGCGTTTTCGATTGCGCCCAAATCGTGCCCGTCTATGTTTATCACGAAAAAGCCGAAAGCTTCGTACTTTTTGTCGATGGGAGTGGAATCCATCACTTCGGTTATCGGCCCGTCGATCTGCAGCCCGTTGAAATCTACGAACAAGCATAAATTGTCGAGTTTGTAATGCCCGGCGAACATCGCCGCTTCCCAAACCTGGCCTTCGCCGAGCTCGCCGTCGCCCAGAATCGCATATACCTTGTAATCTTTGCCGAATATCTTCGCCGATTTCGCCATGCCGCAAGCCGCGGAAACCCCGAGGCCCAGCGAACCTGTGGTCATATCCACGCCTGGTGTCCCCTTCATGTCGGGATGCCCTTGCAAATAAGAATCGCTTCTCCGGAATCCCTTTAGGTCTTCTTTCGGGAAGAAGCCCTTTTCCGCGAGCGCGGCGTAGAGCGCGGGCGCGGTGTGGCCCTTCGACAAAACCAACCTGTCCCTTAGGGGATCGTCCGGTTCATTTTTGTTTATTTTCATCTTTTCAAAAAAAAGATAAGCTAAAATCTCCGCTATGGAGAGGGATCCGCCCGGGTGCCCGGAACTTGCGCTGTAAACTTCGGTCAGGATGCTTTTCCTTATTTCGTTTGCCATCCGGGACAAAAATTGTTTTTTTTCGCTGTCCATGTCAAATAATCCTCCAAAAAAATTATCGTGAAATTTATCGTACAAGCTATATTATATCATTTTTGATTAAAATGTCAAGATTTTTTTTGTTTTTGTTGTTGCATTTGTTTTTTATGTATGATATAATCGTTGTGGGCGAAAGCCGAAAATAATAAAGGAGGCAAAATTTTTATGAAAGCAAAAAAACTGCTCGCTTTGCTCATAGTGTTCGCGCTTATGGCGTCAACCTCAATTTTCGCGGTATTTGCCGCAGAAGACATTTACAGCCCCTGGGCCGCTTGGCAAGGTTTTATGTCGGAAAGCGTATACGGGCTCGGAAATGCCGGGGTCTATTCGGATTTCACGGAAAGTTTCGCCGAAGCGAAATTTTTGCCGGTTTATGAAAGCCTGAAGGCGAAATTCGGCGCAGGGGCCAGCTTGGATTTTGAAAACAAAGATGCAGTGACAAGGGGCGAAATCGTTTCGGCCCTGTACGGGATCATCGCCGAAGTCCTCGGCGCCGCCCCCGGAATATCGCCGATCGGCTATTTTGTCGAAAACGGGTTGATAAACGGAAGGGCGAGCGGGGATTACCAACTCGACCTCATATGCACCGCCGAAGAGATGATCGCATTTTCCGTGAGGGTTTACGAATTTCTTTCCTATGAGCTCGGGCTGGACTCGAAGGGGCTGTTCTGGAAAATCACGGGCGAAGGGCTGCCGAATACGGTGTATCTTTTGGGGACGATTCACGCCGGGGACGCTTCGATATACCCGTTCAGCAAAATCATGCTGGAAGCGTTCGACAATTCGGCGTATCTCGGCGTAGAAGCCGATATATACACCATGAGCGAAGAAGATATGGATTATATAATCCAAACGCAGATGATCCAAGATGGCCGGACGATAAGGGATTTCATCTCCGAGGAAACTTATGAGCTGTACGTCGAAGCAGCCGAAAGTTTCGGAATTCCCCCGGAGATATACGATTACATCAAGCCTTGGGCCGCTTCGAACGCCATTCAAAACGCCATGACAACCGACGAATCGATGGAAAATTCCGTGAGCGCCTATCTTGGCATAGATATGTTCTTTTTGGCAAAAGCTGTAAATTCCGGCAAACCCATCGTCGAAGTCGAAAGCATAAGATACCAGATCGATATGTTGGATTCGTTTTCGAACGAATTGCAAGAAATGCTGCTTTTGTCGGTCATAGCGCCGCCTTCCGCCGAAGAAGGGGAAGAAGCGCTTTCCATGGAGGAAATGGCGGAGTACGCGCGCATGGTTACAGCGTATCTTTTGGAAGCGGTGAAGACGGGTGACGAAGCCGCCCTGACCGAAATGCTGATGGCCGGAAGAGATTACGAAGACCCGCTCATGGCGGAATACAACACCAAGTTTTGGGACATAAGGGACGCGGCGATGGCGGCGACTATAGAAATATTTTTGGCCGACGAGGACGCCGGGGGCGACTTTTTCGTGGCAGTCGGAGCGGGGCACACCGTCGGGGTGACCGGAATCGCCGAAGTTTTGAAAAACAAGGGCTATACCGTTGAATTTTTGGGCGGCGGTTAAAGGATTAAAAGCATAAAAACGAGGGCAGGCACAAGATGCCTGCCCCCCGCTTTACGCAAATTTTACATCAACCATACATTTTACTGATATTTTACCTTGTTTTTTTCGGTTATAATATATGGCGAAACCAAAAATCGAAATCAAAAAATTACAAGGAGTATCGGTTATGAAAAAAGCATTTGCAATTATTTCTTTGGCGCTGGCCCTGGCGCTGGTTTTGGGCGCGTGCGAAAGCGGTTCGTTCGACAAGACAAAAAACATCACCGTTTTGGCGCGCGAGGACGGCAGCGGAACAAAAACCGCTTTCATGGAACTCATCGGGCTCAAAGGCAAAGCCGACCCGGCGGGCGTGATAATACAGACGGGGACTGCGGGGGTGCTCGCCGAAGTAAAAAGCAATTCGGCCGCGATCGCATATGAGAGCCTCGGTTATGTCACAAGCGACGTGAAAGCGCTTAAAGTCGGAGGAATGGAAGCCACGGTCGCCAATGTCAAGAACGGATCGTACAAAATCTCCCGCCCGCTTTCCGTGGTTTACAAAGAATCGTCGCTCGGCGATGCGGCGAACAAAGCGTTCTTCGAATTCCTTCAATCGGACGATGCGCAAAAAATCATATCATCGGATGGATATGTTTCGATCATTGACCAAGCGAGCGCATACACGGTGGACGGTTCTCTTTCGGGTCAAATAGACGTGAGCGGCTCGACTTCTTTGCAGCCCTTGATGATCAAACTCGCGGCGGAATTCGAAAATCTCCAATCCAACGTAAAAGTCAACGTTTCGGGCGGCGGCAGCGGAACCGGTTACCAAAACGCTGAAGAAGGCGTGTCGGCGTTTGGCATGATAAGCGAAGAATTTGCCGCCGAAAAAGCCCCTTCCTGCACCCACAGCGTGGTTTGCAAAGACGGAATAGCGGTGATTGTGAATAAATCCAATCCGCTTGACAATATAACGATGGACGAACTCAAAAACATTTACGACGAGGAAGCGGACTCAAGCGCCATAACAAAATGGGACGAACTCATAAAATGATGAACAATGCATATCGCTTCATCAAAGCCAGGGATGGCGTCATGCGGGGCATATTCCTGTTCTGCGCGGTTTTTTCGGTGATTGCGCTTGTTTGCATCTGCGTGTTCCTTTTTTTGCGGGGAATGCCTTTTATCGCAAAAGTCGGGATAGCCAATTTTTTCGGTTCAAGATGGAACCTGCACGAAGAAGCTTACGGCATTTTGCCGATGATCGTCGCTTCTCTGTATGTCACGGCGCTGTCGACGATCATCGGCGTCAGCATCGGGTTGCTTGCTGCGATTGCCTTGTACAAATTTTGCCCCGCGAAAGCCGTGCCGCTAGTTAGGCAACTGATAAACTTGTTGGCCGGAATCCCATCGGTAATATACGGCTTGTTCGGCATGATGCTGATTGTGCCTTTTTTGCGGGACAGCATATCGCCGGAAGGGATCGGCTACGGGATACTTGCAGCGAGCCTCGTGCTTTCGGTCATGATACTCCCGACAATCGTGAGCGTTAGCCTCGACGCGCTGAACGCCGTGCCCAAGAGCTATTACGAGGGCGCTCTCGCCTTAGGGGCCACAAGCGAACAGAGCGTGTTTCGGGTGATGCTCCCCGCCGCCAAAAGCGGGATATTGGCCGCCGTGGTGCTTTCGATCGGTCGGTCGGTCGGCGAGACGATGGCGGTGATCATGGTGATTGGCGGTTCCCCGGTGATGCCGAAAAGCGTTTTCCAATCGGTGAGGACGATGACTGCCAACATCGCAATGGGAGCCACCGAACTTTCCGGAGATGCCGCCACCGCGCTGGTGGCAACCGGCGTCGTGCTGTTTTTTTTCACTTTGCTTTTGAATATCAGTTTTTCGCTGTTGAGGGGAGGCGCCAAAAATGAAAAAAAAGGCGCATAAAAAAGAAATCCTGAAATACGGCACCTATAGGATCCTTGCGCAGTCTGCACTTGTTTTCAGCCTTTTGGCACTCGCGGCGGTCATCGTATTCATCCTTTTGCGCGGGCTGCCCTATGTGAGCATGCAACTGCTTTTCGGCGACTACGGGCCTTACCCTTCGATCAAACCCGCTCTCGCGGGCACTCTGTATCTGATATCCATCGCGATTTTTTTGGCTGCCCCGCTTGGGATAGGGAGCGCGATATTTTTGACGGAGTACACGAGAACCCAGAGCCGGCTCTTGAGAATCATCCGAATCGCCACCGAGACCCTTGCGGGAATACCTTCCATCGTTTACGGCATTTTCGGCTATCTTGTCTTCGTCGTGGCGCTTGGCTTCAAATATTCGCTCATCGGCGGCGGCATAACGCTCGCCATCATGATATTGCCCGTAATCGTCCGCTCGACGGAAGAAAGCCTTCTCGCTGTGCCGCGCTCGCTGCGCGAGGGGAGCTTCGCGCTCGGCTCCTCGAAAGTGCGGACAATTTTTTCGGTCGTGCTCCCTTGCGCGGCAAACGGCATCGTGACTTCCCTTATTCTGGCAACGGGGCGCGTGATTTCCGAAAGCGCGGTTCTGATTTTGACTATTGGGATGGTAGTCAACAAAATTCCCGAAAACTTCGCTTCGCCGGGGACGAGCCTCGCGCTCGATGTGTACTATTTCGGATCCCACGGATATCCGGAGCAAGCGGCCGCCACCGGGGCTGTGCTTTTGGCGCTGGTTGTTTCCATGAACATCCTGGCAACGGTTTTGGGGAAGATATACGGCAAGGGGGAACTTGCAAATGGATAGCGGATTCAACATAACCGTCCGCGGCTGCGATCTTTATTACGGCGATTTTCACGCCTTGAAAAACGTGAACATAGACATCGGCGAAAATGAAGTCACAGCTTTGATCGGGCCGTCCGGCTGCGGCAAATCGACTTTCATAAAGATTTTCAACCGGATGAACGACCTTGTCGAAGAATGCCGGATCACGGGCGATATAAGGATAGGCGGCGAAGATATTTTCGCCAAAGGCGCCGATGTGAACTTGCTGCGCAAAAATGTGGGAATGGTCTTCCAAAAGCCCAACCCTTTCCCCATGAGCATCTACGACAACATCGCTTTCGCGCCGCGGACATTCGGGATCAAAAAAAGGAACGAACTCGACGGCATAGTGGAAAATTCGCTCAAGCGGGCGGGATTATGGGACGAAGCCAAGAACCGTTTGAAAAAAAACGCAATGGGGCTTTCCGGCGGCCAACAGCAGAGGCTCTGCATAGCCCGCGCGCTCGCGGCCGATCCCAAGATACTGCTCATGGACGAACCCACGAGCGCGCTCGACCCGATTTCGACGGGGACAATCGAAGATTTGATTTCGGATTTGAAAACCGAATACACGATAGTCATCGTCACCCACAATATGCAGCAGGCCACGCGCATATCCGGCAAAACAGCGTTTTTTTTGTTGGGGGAGATAATAGAGTACGGCGAAACGGAAGAGATTTTTTCCAAGCCCAAGGACAAACGCACCGAAAATTACATAACCGGGAGATTTGGCTGATACCAACAAGGAGGGAGGAAATTGCAATGCCCATACGCGCAAGGTACGAAAAGGAATTGAAAAACGTTTTCGACAATTTTGTTTTGATGTGCCGCTACATCGAAGTGGCGATAGAAAAATGCGTGAAAGCGCTCACCGACCGCGACTTCGACCTCGCCGACGAGGTGTGCAAAGACAACAAGCTGATCGACAAAATCGAGCGCGAAATCGAACAGTCGTGCTTGCGGATACTTCTGATGGAGCATCCCGTCGCCAACGATTTCCACGAAATAACGGCGGCTTTGAAAATGATCACCGATCTCGAGCGCATAGGCGACCAAGCCCGGGACATAGCGGAGATAACCAGGCAGTTCGGCGATGAGGAATACATAAGGAAACTGGAACACATCACGCAAATGGCGGCGATCGCCATACAAATGGTAAAAGACGGCATACAGGCATATATCCGGCGTGACTTGGAGCTCGCCCGCTCGCTCGATGAAACCGACGACAAAGTCGACGACCTTTTCAACACGGTGATGGCGGATCTCACCGAACTCATAAAGAACAATCCGGACAACGCCGAGCAGGCGATTTTGTTCATGATGATAACAAAATATCTGGAACGCATAGGCGACCACGCCGTGAACATCGGGGAATGGGTCGAATACGCCATAACAGGCAGCCGCCCCGAAAATTTCGAAAACAAATGACTGCCATATATTTTATGATTATTACGGTTAATTGAAAAATATTTTTATGAAACAAACAATTTTCGCAATCGAAGACGACCCTGCAATCCAGGAACTGTATATTTATTCGCTGGAAAACGAGTTCGAATGCCGCTGCTTCGCCGACGGCAAATCGTTTTTCGAAGCGCTCGCAAAAACTTTGCCCGAACTCATCATACTCGACATCATGCTTCCCGGAGAAGACGGGTTTGCGGTTTTGTCGCGCCTGAAAAGCGAAAAACCGACTTCGCATATACCGGTCATCATGGTTTCGGCGAAGGGCGAAGAGATTTCAAAAGTGAAAGGCCTCAACATGGGGGCTGACGATTACATATCCAAACCCTTCGGAGTCTTGGAGTTCGTGGCGCGGATTAAAGCGAATTTGCGCAAAAAAATAAAAATGTCGGGGGAAAACATCGTCTATAAGGACATCGTGATCGATTTTTCCAAACATCAGATAACGGTTAAAGGCAAGCAGATAAAAACCACGCTCAAGGAATACAACTTGATGTGCCTCTTTTGCGCCAATGCGGAAAAAGTGCAGGAGAGGGAAGCAATTTTCAACGAAGTTTGGGGAGAATACTTTGTGGGCGAAACCCGCACCCTCGACATCCACATCAAGGAACTGAGAAAAAAGCTTTCTGGAGCCCAAAGCGCCGCCGCCATTCAAACCATACGGGGGGTAGGTTACGCATTGTCATGAAAAAACGATTGTTTTTGTACGCCGCGCTTGTCATATGCGTTGAGTTTGTCAGCTTTTTTGCGATATCCGTCTACATCGCCCATGCAAACAACTTAAAATTGGCAAAAGACTCGGTGATGGAGTCGGCGAAAATTTGCGCGGGGCTGTATTCCGAAGACACAGACCTTTCTTTGTTCGTGAAAGCCGGCGAAACCACGCGCATAACGGTTGTCGCCCCGGATGGTTCGGTAATGGCCGACAGCCGCCCGCTCGATCTCGAAGAAATGGAAGACCATCTGACGCGCCCGGAAATAAAAGCGGCGGCGGCGGGTTCCCCGGAAACTTATGTCCGCCGCTCCGAAAGCCTTGGGGTGGACTTCATCTACTACGCCTTGAAAGCGGGCGGCGGCGACAGCTATGTGTTCGTGCGCGCAGCACTTCCTGTCGCGAAAATCGACGCTTACCTGTTCCAATACCTTCCCCTTCTCGTCATATTGTTTGCCGCCATATCCTTGTCCTGCTTTTTTTTCATCCGCAAAATGATAGAGCGCATATTGACTCCGTTCGAATTCATAGAAAAAAAACTGCTGGCGCTTTCGGAGGGCGAATATGCGCCGGGCCACAGCGCCGAAAGCTACCAGGAAATAAACAAGATGACTCAAAAAATCGATGAAATCGCCTATGCTTTGCAAAACAGCTTCAATGAATTGCGCGAAGAAAAAAACAAGCTGGGCTACATTCTGAACAATATCGGGGACGGCCTTTTCGTAATCGACGAAAACAAAAACATCGCGCTCGTGAACTTGGCCGCGCTCGGGATATTCAACGCAAATTCCGAAGTGGCGGGCAAAAACTTAAATTACCTGACTTACGACAAAACGCTTTCCGAAGCGGTCGACGAATGCATAAGCAATGAAAAGGACGCCCTGTTCGAACAATCGTTGAATGGCAGGATATTCTGCGTCGCGGTGAAGCGGCTCCCCGAGACAAAGCTGACCATGGCCGCCCTTTCGGATGTCACCGAAGCGCGCGAAAACGCCAAGCGGAGGGAAGAATTTTTCGCCAACGCCTCGCACGAGCTGAAAACCCCGCTCACGGCGATCAAGGGTTTCACCGAACTTACGGCGATCAACAACAAGGACGAAAACATAAAAAAATACATCGACGGAATAATCCGCGAAACTGACCGGATGCTCTCGCTGATCGGGGACATGCTCAAATTGTCCGAACTCGAAAATGCGCGGCAAACAAAAGCCGCGCCCGTTTCGCTGGCGAAAGTGGCAAACGAAGCCCGCGAAGTACTATCCGCCGCGATAAGCGAAAAATCCCTGAGTTTTGAAATTTCCGGAGATGCCGAGATAACGGCCGAACCCGGGCATATCTACGAACTCGTAAAAAACATCGTCGAAAACGCGGTGCGCTATAACGAACAAAACGGCAGAGTCGAAATCATTATCGGAAATGACAAAAAATGCGCGAAGCTCACCGTTTCCGACAACGGCATCGGCATATCCCCTTCGGAGCAGACGAGGATATTCGAGCGTTTTTACCGCATTGAGAAGAGCCGTTCGCAGCGTGGCGGCGGAACCGGGCTGGGGCTGGCCATCGTCAAGCATATCTGCGCTTTGTACGATTGGAACCTTTCGTTGAAAAGCAAGCTCGGGATAGGCACCGAAATCACCGTTTCATTCGTTCACTGACCCAAAGCGGAACGCGCAACTTTAACCCAGTCGGCGAGGCGGTTTTTATCGTAGTCCACCGTTATGAAATCTTTCAGGTTTATCTCCCAAAAGCAGCCATGCCTTTCGAATATTTCCTTCGCTTCTTTTATCCTTCGGGCCACAAGCCCGGGATCAAATCCGTTCGTCACCATTTCGGCGGGATGGGGCCGCCAAGAAATCACATATTTGTCTTCGAGCTGTTTTGCGCATTCTTCATAATCTGCCCACGGCGTTACGGCCACGCGTCGCAGATTTTTTATTTTTTTCAGGTATTTTATCTTTTTCGTCAAATTTTCGCAGCAGCCGTATGCCGCCAACCCGAATTGTTCGTATATTGGACGCTGGTATTCGAGCAAAAATTCGTCGAATATTTCGGGCCCCGCGCCCTCGAATTCCTGTGCGCAGTCGTATATCCAATGCTGTTTCATGCTCACCGCCCGTTGCGGGCCGGGATTTTGGAGTTCGTGGCTGTACGGCATGGCCTGTATCTGCGGGTTTCCTCCAAAAGTGGAGTCGCAATTTGTGAACCTGCCCGCTTTTTCCGCTTCGACGCAAATGGCCATCGACGCATCCGAAATGATTTTCCCCAAGTTATGCACCATTTCGGGATTGTCGTAAAATTGGTACATCATCTGTTCGGGGCCGAGAAGATAAGCGAGGGCATATGATAGCCCGCCGATTTTCGGTGGATATAAATCCAAAATGACAGGCAAAATATCCCCGATGGCGTCAGTCAGCCTATTTGCCTTTTCAGCGGTTTTTTCCTCGTCGATTGCGCCTATTTCCGTCACCAAACCGGACAAATCCTTTTCGGACTTTATCGGAGGTTCGGGCAAATGATAGGCGAGTGTTTCCGGAATGCGGGACATTTTCCCGGCATCAAAGCCCCAGTTCCACCAATTCGGCCCGCCTCCCTTATAGTCGGCTGTCACCGTTATCCAAGGCTCAGCTATGAAATCGTCGCCGAAAGTCGAACGGTACAGCCACAGGCGCATCGCCCCTTCGTAATGCCTGAAAAACCCGTCTTCGCATTTTAAATCGGATTGCGAAAAAATTTCGCGCCATACGCCCTGCGGGTCGAGTATATACACGGGGACTTGGCGCGTTTTCATGCTGTTGAAGTCGCTCCACAATTTGCGTTTTTCGTCTTGGTTTCCCCCGCTTGCTATTTCTGACAATTGTTTTGCCAAATCCCGCAGTATCTCCGCATCTTTTGATTTCATAAAAAATCCCCTTCGTCAATTTATTCCTTTGATATTTTCCACCAATTCTTCTATATCGGATATCGCCTTTGCTTCTTTTTTTTCGTACATCGAAGCTATGTTTCTGTCGTAAGTCATCGTCATGAATATAAGGTCGCTCCCCAGGCTGTTGAAATCGAAAACGTCGCCGATGTCATAAGTCCTGTTTCCGAAAATAATATCGAGCATCCTGTTGCTCTCCTCGTCCCTCGCCAGTTTTGCGTTGAGCATCACGTCGTAATAGGCGGGTTGCAAGATATATTTCGACTCATATGCCATCGCCTCGAGTATCACGCTTGAATTTTCTATATTTGCGGCGGATTGCGGGACTGTCGTAACCACGCCAGTCCATGGATTTACGGTTTGCATATGTTTTTTTTGCTGCTCGTTGTATTTTGGTATGGGCAAAATCCCGAAATCCGTTTCCATTGTCCTAAGGTTTTCGACATCGGCCATTCTTATCCACAAAAACAGCGCCCTGTCATCCTGAAACATTTCGTTCATCATCGCGTAGCCGTCTTTTCCCAAATTGTCGAATCTTTTTGTGTGCAGGCAATATATTTCATCGTACAAAATATCGAAAAGCTTGTCAAGCACCTCGATGGCTTTCGGGGTGTTCAAAGTCAGGACAGGCAAGTCGTTTTCGTCTTTTCCGGCGACAAATTCCCCGCATCCGGACAAAAAGCTGGCCAACGTGTCCCTTTGGTATATGAGCCCGTAAGCGTCGTTATGATCCATTATGCCGTTTCCGTCCAAGTCTATGGAAACCAGCTTTAAAAGTTCCAGCAATTTGTCGATAGTCCATTTCCCGCCTTCGACGAGGCTGTATAAATTTTCAATGGAAAAATCAGCCTGCATTTTTTTGTTGAAAACCACCGCGCAAGTGGATTTGTTGTCCATCACCGTCATATCCGAGGCGACGCCGAATATTTTGCCTGCAATCGACAAATCTTTCACGCAGTTCTGATCCCACCACGGGTTCGAAACGTCAATATATGCGAGGCGCTTGAATTCGACCAAGTTATTGCCCGGGGCGAGCGATTTTAAATGCATAAGCCGGATAGTGGCCGCATCCACAGACGAATCGCCGGCGGCGACAAGCGTTTTTATTTGCGCCGGCATGGAATCGATCAGGGCTTGCAACTCGCGTATCCTGCAATTGTACCTTTCTTCTATGATGGAATTTCGCCTGTAAACCGCGTCATTTATTGTTTCTCCGTTTTCTTGTTCGGCATAAATGTCGTTTTGCGCCCATACCGGAATGCCCCACGCTTCAGAAGTCATTATGACAAAATCCGCTCCGCCCAAATTTGCCGCAGGGAGGTCGGGAGGGGAAATTCTCGCATTTTGCGCTCCCTGCCGGGGATTTTCCCCGTTGTTTCCGGAATCGTCCATTTGGTTCGAATTTTTTTCGGTTTCCCCATCGCTTTTTGCATTCCCGCATGAAACCGCCGCAAAAAAAACAATTGCCAAAAATGAAATCAACAACAAAAAAGATATAATTCTTTTCACGCCAAATCCCCCTTTTTCACTCAGGCAAAAATCAAAAGCCAAACCGCGTAGGGCGGCAACGTCAAAACGCCATCGCGCAGTTTTACGGCTATATCCTGCCGGTCATGCGCCTCGTCGGTGGCAAAGCATTGCAAAATATCGGGCGCTTCGAGTTTTAAGTCTATGCTGCCGCCATTCGAATTTACTATCAGTGCCATTTTTTTGTCCCCGTAAGCGGCGCACGCATAAACCCCGTCCGCATTTGTTTTGGAATACACTTCGTTTCTTTGCATATACAATTCGCCGAAAGCGCAAAATGCGTAATATGCCTTGAATACCGTATAGAAGTCGCCGCTGAACAACCCGCAGTAAGAAGAGTGGGCCTGGCCGTCGTAATACATGCACATATCGGTTTCGGTTTTTTGCAAGGCGCACATCATCGCCGCTATGTTGGATGCGTCGATCGCCTTGCCCCTGTTTTGTATGCCTGGGTTCCATTCGTTGAAAATCACTTCGGCGCCGCCGTAGCCGTATTCGGCGAGTTTTTGTTTGGCGTAGGCGGCATACACGACGTTTTCGCAAAGCCCTGCGTAGCTGTGCCACGAAAAGAAATCGAGCGGCGATTTTTTCGCGCTTATGTATTTGAAAAAGTTGTGGAAGAATTCCACAAAATACCCGACGCGGGAAGTCGAGTGCGCAGTTTCGGAAAAATCGGCATCGGACAATGCGTAAAATCCGCAGCTCGCATATCCCCCAATTTTCAAATTCGGGAATTTGGCCTTCAAATGTTTCGCGGTTATGTCGTACAATTCGAAAAATTCTTCCTGGCTGCCCTTCCACATTGGATTGTCGGCGATTTCCGGCTCGTTGTCGGGTTCGTTCCATATCTCCCAATATTCGATCCCGAAATGGCGCCCATTTGCCCAGCCCTCGTTGTAGTGCATGATTATATGTTCGCATATGCGCGCCCATTTGTGCGGGTCTTTTGGCGGATATATGCGATACGCCTTTATTTTTTGGTGGTTTTCGATCGTGCAGCCCAGCCTGTAAAACGGCTTCAGCCCTATTTCGTCCATTGCGCAAAGCAGCGCGTCGGTGAATGCGAAATCATACGAATTGGGGTCGTTTTCGTCGGCGGCGAAATCCGCGAAAATGTTTTCGACGTCAACATAACGCGCCCCGCCGAACATCCCGCCCGTGTCATGCAAGCGGGCGTAGGGTATGTGCGCTTCTTTGATTTTTTCGTACAGCCCGTGCCTGTCAAATGGCACCGTGGGCGGGTTGTTGATTGCGTGCATCGGCTTTATCTTCCCGGTGACCTTGCCAAAATCGATTTTCAAAACATCCATATCCACAAATCATCCTTCCGCTTCGTCATATGCTTTTATGATTTTGTCGAGATTTTTTTGCGCCGTGTTCATTATTTTTTCGACGGCGGAAACAAAATCGCGTTTTTTGGCGTTGATCTGCGTCTGGAAGACAAACGCCGTGCTCACGTCGTACACGCACCCGAAATCGAAAACCACCCCGTCCCGTATTATGTCGAGCATTTCGACAGAATCCTCATCCCTGGCGAATTTCGTCTTCAAAGTCGTGTCGTAATAGGCGGGGACCAAATATTTCTTCGACAAATACGACAGTTCCTCGATAATCGCCCCGGTGCGCTCTAATTCGGAAACGGTGGAGGGAACCCCCATCAAGGGATTGTGGAGGTCTATGTAGCTAGTGTACTTTTGCTGGGTTTCATCAAGTTTGGGGTATGGCAAAACCCCAAAGTCGGTTTCCATGTCGCGCAGGGAGTCTATTTTCGACAAGCTGTGGAAATACAAAAACGCCTGCCCGTTTTTGAACATGTCGCGCATTTCGTTTTCGTTTATCCATTCGGGGGCGAACCTGACGTAATCGGCGTGGCAAATGTCATACGCTTTTTCAAACGTGTTCACCGCGCGTTCGGTCGCGATGTTCAGGTACGGGTAATTGTTTTCGTCTTTTACTGTGAGCGTGTTTCCGCCCGCATAAAAAAAGTTCAGAGCGGCATATGAAATTATCGCGCCGTACCTGTCGGAATCGTCCATGACCCCGTCGCCGTTCAAATCGAGCGTCACCCCTTTGGTGACTTCGGAAATTTTGTCGAAAGTCCAAGCGCCGTTTCTGACCAGGTCATAAAGGTTTTCCACGCTGAAATCCTTTTGCAAATCTTTGTTGAAATACACCATATACACGTAATGCAGCGTGCTTATGCTCAAATCGCTCAGCGATATGAATATCTTGTTGCCCACGGAAAGGTTTTCGGCGGCTCCCGCAAACCACCAAGGCTTGGACATATCTATATATGGCAGCGTGTTCCAGTTCAGCAGATGCCCGGCTGCGGCGGCCTGCGCGGCTCCGGGGGCGTAGGTGACCAGCAAGTCGTAATCGTCTTCCCCGGCCAGCACGGCCTTTTTGAGCGCGTCAGCCGGAGTGTAGCCGCTTCCCATGGCGATATTTGCGATTATCACATTGAATTTTTCCTCTATTTCCGCATTTCTTTTGTAAACCGCGTCGTTGATGGGTTCCCCAGTCTCTTCCGCAGCCACTATGTCCCTCGTGTGCAGCGGCACCGTATGTGTTTCATCGTCGTTGGTCAGCACCCGAAACTCATATCCGCCGTAATCCGAAACGGGTATGCCCGGGGCGATCGAATCCAAGTAATCCGCCGCCGTTTCGCCCGTTTCCCCGGCTTCGGCATTTGTCGCGCCTTCTTTTTTTGATTCGCCGTCCGCGTTTTGGGAGCATGAAGCAAGCAAAATCAACGCGCAGACACAAAGGCACAGGTATTTTTTTTGTTTTTTCATTTTTTGCCTCCGTTCAATCTGGTATTTTTAAAATGCGCTTTGCATTTTCGCAGTAAATCTTTTCAAGAACAAAATCCGGCAAGGAAAAGCTCTCTATGAGGGTTCTATGGATGTTGTCGTAATAGTCGCGCCCGAACAGCACCCTGTCCTGCCATGTTTCCAAAAATTTGCGCGAAAATTCATGGTCGCGGTTTAAGGCGTTATGCCCCGAACCTGCGGAAATGTCGCAGCAAAGGTTGGGATATTTTTCCAGCAGCTCCCCTATTTTCCCTCCCGGCACGACCGGGCCTTTCGGGTACGCTTCGGTTTTGTGCAATCCGTCGTTTGATATGTGCGCCCAAAATCCCGGCGCATGGCCTACAAAAACGGTCTCGGGGCAAAGCGCGAGCGCCCGTTCCAGTGCCTCTATCCCGCCGCCGTACCAATAATTTGGCCATGGGTGGGCGCCGCCGCCGAGCTCATAATCCAAATGCAGCAGCACCGCCAGCCCGTTTTGGCCGCAGAAGCGATACATTCGCACCGCATCCGGGTTGTCGTACATCATGCGCAGCTTCAGTTCCCCGCAAATGCTTATGCCGTACAAATTCATGGCCGCTTTGAGCCGCTGGATCGAATCGGGCAGCCGCGGGTCGGGAGCATATCCCAAAAGAAATCTGCCGGGCGCCTTTTCTTTGTAGGCGACGCAGCGCTCAAATGGAATCGGGGTGTCCGCAAATGGCGAAAAAGCGTATTTTGTGGCGGGGTCGTAATCCGATACAGGCGCTTCCCAGGATAAAAGGCAGGTTATTTCAATGCCGCATTCATCCATGTTTTTTAGCATCGACTCCGCGTTGTGCCCGTGATAATCGGCGTGGTTGTGGATATCTATGATCATTATCATTGCCTCCCTTGCAAAAACCAAATTCCCGTATTGCCTTTATCATTCATATTATCAAAAAAGATTTAAGAGAAATCGCTTAAATTGTTATTTATCCGTAAATTATCCTGCAAAAAATAATTGAAAAACATATTGAAAAATTCATAATTTATGTGATATAATAAACAAAACCTCATATGTGCGAAAGAGAGGCGTATTTTTCAGGTGAGAAACAATTTTGACGAACAATTGGCCCGGCTCAACACTTCCCTAATCGAGATGTGCGAAATCGTCAAGCATTCGATAGCCCAGGCCAAATTTGCGCTTATCGGGCAGGATGTGGCGCTCGCGCAAAAAATCATAGCTTCAGACGACGAAATAGACAACAAGGAGAAAGAGATCGAGGGCGATTGCCTGAAACTCATACTGCGGCAGCAGCCGGTAGCCGGCGATTTGCGCTACGTTTCGGCAGTGCTGAAAATCGTAACGGATCTCGAGCGCATCGGCGATCATGCCACCGATATTTCGGAGCTCACGCTTCTGCTTGCGGGAACCCCTTACATCAAAAAATTGGAACATATCCCGCAAATGGCCGAATCGACGATGACGATGCTGACTGAGAGCATAGAAGCGTTCGTAAAAAAGGATCTTCAGCTCGCCCAAAAAGTGATCGCCGACGACGATAAAGTCGATGGCCTTTTTGAAATGGTCAAGTCCGATTTGATCGAACTGATAAACGAAAATTCCGAAAACGGCGACCAGGCGATCGATCTCGTAATGGTTGCGAAATATTTCGAAAGGATCGCCGACCATGCCACAAACGTGGCGGAATGGGTCGTCTTTTCGCTCACGGGCACCCACAAAGACAGCAAAATAATTTAGACGGAAAAATAATTGCGCTATAGAAAGGAAAGATTTTATGAAAAAAACTGTTTCGATATTTTTGATTTGCACCCTTGCCTTTTCGGTACTGGCCGCTTGCGCGCAAGATCTGGGCGAAACTTCTTCCACGACGGCTGCCCCGGCCGGCGAAGATGCGAGCGAGGGGGAAAAGGCGAGCGAAAACGTTTTTGTTTCCGACAATTTGCCTCCCGATTTGGATTACAATGGCGAAACTTTCCGCATTTGGGGAAGACAGGTCGACAATGTGTTCTATGACACCGAATGGGAATTCGCCGAGGAAATCAACGGCGAGGTATTCAACGATGCGATGTACAACCGCGAATTGGCGGTTGCAGGCAGGCTTAACATCAACATCGAAAAAACTTTGACCACCGCATCGTACCAAAACGCGAGCAAAGCGGTGAAAGCGGGCGACGATTCGTTTGACCTGCTTTTTGCCAACGCCTACGACGTAGCCGCCGACGGGCTCACCGGCATTTACCTGAACCTCGCCAATTTCCCGCACATCGACTATGATATGCCCTGGTGGCCGGAGACGATAATGAAAGACGTCACGATAAATGGCAAGACATATTTCGTGACAGGGGATATAACCCCCTCCGTGCTGGGGTTCATGAACTGCATATTCTACAACAAGAACATAGCGGCCAACTACGACATCTCGGGGCTGTACGATCTGGTGTTTTCCGGAAAATGGACTTTTGACAAATACGAACAAACCGCGAAAGGGCTGTACAAGGACATCAACGGCAATGGGATCGTGGACGAGGAAGACCAATTCGGAGTCACCATGTCCGATTATTACGATGTGTATTTTTCGGCGTTCGAAATCCCGATAACGATCACGAACCCCGACGGCTCGCTGAGTTTGGCTTTGGGCGAAAAGTTTTACAGCGCCTACGAAAAGCTCCGCGATTTTTCGATGAGCGAGGACGGCCTCCCGCAGGCGATCTCCAACAAGGGCGAAACCGTCAATTACGGAAACGACGTTATGTTTTTCACGCAGGGCAAAATATTGTTCTTCGGCGGCTTGGTCAGGTTTTCCAATTATTTCCGCTCGATGGACGACGATTACGGCATCCTGACAGTGCCGAAATGGGACGAAAGCCAGGAAAAATACCACACCACCTCGCATGCAAACTATTCTCTGGTGAGCGTCCCCATCACGGTGCCCGATTCCCGCCAGGAATTGATAGGGGCGGTGATGGAAGCTTTGGCCTCCGAGGGCTACCGCACCACGACTCCCGCCTATTTTGACAGCACTCTGAAAAACAAGTTCAGCCGCGACGAGGAATCGCTCAAAGTGCTCGACATACTGAAAACCGGCCTCGAATTCCAGCCTGTCATGATTTACTACAAGAACATGGGAGACATATTGCATCTGTTCCGCTATGCCTGCTACCCGCAGGCCCAATATGAGAGCATGGTATCCTTTTACGAAAAAAATTCCCCCACGTTCCAAAAAGCGATCGACAAATTCAACGAATATTATTTGAATAATTAGGGAGGTTTTGGCCAATGATTTACAAATACGATTCCGACGCAGTCAAGCAGCGTTTCGACGCCTGGTGGCATAACGACCTTTCCGAATCGCCGCTTTTGTGGCTCACCACATCAAAAGAGCCATCATCCCCTCCCCGGCCCTCCAAAAACCCGGAAACCGACGAGGAGATATACACCGATGCGGAAAACATATCGGCGCGGTTCTACAACCATTTCAGGGGCGAACAGTGTTTGGGCGACGCTTTCCCGCACCTCGGGCTCAACCTCGGCCCCGGTTCGGTCGCCTTGTATCTCGGGAGCCAGCCCATATTCAGGCCGGACACATTGTGGTATTTGGAATGCGTCGGCGACTGGGATTCATTCGAGCTGAAATACGACGAAAGCAACAAATGGTGGATATTGCACCAAGACATGATAAAACGCGCCCTGGAACTTTCCGGCGGCGAATATTACATCGATATCCCCGACCTCATCGAAAATTTGGATATACTCTCCGCCATGCGCGGGCCGCAAAACACCTGCTATGATTTGATGGACTGCCCCGATTTGCTGAAAAAGCGCCTCGACGAGCTCGACGCCCTTTACTTCAAATATTACGACAGGATATTTGAGATGGTGAAGGATTCAGCCGGGGACAACAGCTACACCGCATTCAACATAATCGGCAAAGGCAAAACCGCAAAAGTGCAATGCGACTTTTCCGCGATGATGTCGCCTGCGCAGTTTGTGGATTTTGTAGTCCCATCGCTAAAAAAGCAATGCGGCGCCCTCGACAATTCGCTGTACCATCTCGACGGCAAAGATGCGATAATCCATTTGCCCGCTTTGATGTCCATCGAAAATTTGAGCGCGCTGCAATGGACCCCCGGAGCCGGGCAGCCCGACTGCGCAGACGAAAAATGGTATCCGGTGTACGACGCCGCGCACGAGGCGGGAAAGGCAAAATGGGTATCGCTGTATGGCGGCGATCTGGATGCGAGGCTTTGCGCCGCCAAAAAATTCGTGGCGCGGTACGGGATAAAAGGCACATATTTTCTGTTTGGCCATATGAACCAGGAAGATGCCGCAAAATTGATGAAATCCGCCGCAAAAGGATTCAAATAAAAGTCGGGGAGGAATTTTTTGTGAAAAAAACAAGTTCGAAAATATTTATGTTCACGGCAGTTTTTGCAGTTGCCATGCTCGCCTTTTCATGCGGCGGGGATTCCAAAAGCCCCTCGCAAGATTTGCCGCCGGACGAAAAAATTCAGGAAAAAGCCGGAGACGACGCCGAAAGCGAACCGCAGGACCCGCGCCTGTCGATAAAGGAAGATATCCCCGAACTGCATTTTGGCGGAACGTCCTATACCATCATATACCCCACCTGGAGCATGTACACCGATTATTATTTCGCCGAAGACGAAATCGGCGAAAAAATGAACGATTCGGTTTACAGAAGGACCAAAAACATCGAAGAGCGCTTCGACATAAGCATAAATCCCGTGACCAACGGCTATATAGAAACCATTCACCCGTCAATATCGAAATCGGTGAAATCCGGCAGCGACGATTACCAGATGGCTTTGACCCACTGCATCGCGGGCGTGGCCGAACTGTCCACCGGCGGGCTCGTTTTGGACTGGAACAAAATCCCCATCGTAGATTTTTCGAAACCGTGGTGGAACCAGAGAATGAACGAAACCATGTCGGTTGAGGGGGTGCTTCTCACCGCTGTGAGCGATTTCATCATATTCGACCCGAACGTGATATATTTCAACAAGAGGATAGCGCAAGAACTCGATATGGGCGACATTTACAAAATCGTCAGGGACGGCGGCTGGACTTGGGCCAAACTTTCCGAATTTGCCAAGCTCGCTTCAAAGGATCTGAACGGCGACGGCAAATTCGACAAGGAAGACCAGTACGGCTTTGTCACGCACATCGGCTGGATGATGGAAAACGCGATACAGTCGAGCGGGATTTACATATCCAGAATCGGCGAAGACGGCTATCCGGCGATCAATCTCAACACCGAAAAATTCGGCAACCTCATGAACGACCTTTATGAGCTGATGCTGGTGGGCAGCCAGACTTATTTGGGCGATTGGGATGCAAACAACCTCTCGGCGGTTTTCGAGTCTCAAGTGCCCATGAGCAGCGACAGGGCGCTGTTTCATGTAGACCCGCTCAGCGCGGGCAAAAGATACCGCGCATACGACGTGGAGTTCGGAATACTCCCCTTCCCGAAATACGACGAAGCGCAAAGCGAATATCTCAGCCTTTCCTGGAACGGCTTCATCATGATACCCCAAACCGCCGACCCCGAAATGGCGGGGGCGGTGAATGAAGCGCTCGCCGCCGAAAGCTACAGGCTCACGGTTCCGGCCTATTACGACGTCCTTTTGACCTCCAAATTGGCGAGGGACGTCGAATCCACAGAGATGATCGATATAATCTACAAGGGGGCGGTTTACGATTTCGCGCTGAATTTCGGAAACTGGACCCCGCTTTCGCTTTCCGTGTCGAATATACTCGGAACAAAAAAATCGCCCGATTACGTTTCGTTCATAGAAAAAAACGAAAATTCTTTCAACAAACAGATGAAAACCGTATACGACAAAATCAGGGAAAACTATCTCGGTTAGTTTAGGGCGGCGAGTTTGCCAAACAAATCCCCGACCAAAGCATCCCTGTTTACGTGGTATATGTATTTGATGAAATGCCTGCTGCCGTCGTATGCGTAATGCCCGTCATATTCGGGGATGGGGCTTTTTTCCAGGCGTTCCCCGAAAAATCTTCCGTCTATCAGCCATGCTACAGCGGTGACATCCCATATGACGCGGGTCCACGGGCTGCCTTTCGCATATGAGGAAGCTTCTTCTATCGTGTTTTGCGCCAAATAGTCGCTGATTTTGTTTTTTCCCAAAAGCCACTTTTCCAGTTCCGCTTCGCTCACCGTGAATGCCGAAACCACGCCCGCGCAAGGCAGCTGCACGAGCGGCGCGCCGCATCCGAAAATGACCCTCGCCGCCGCGACGTCTTGATACAGGTTGAATTCCTTCGTGTCGTTCCAGTGCAGGCTGTTTCCGCCCAGCCAGACGATTACGATGTTTTCTATGATTTCGGGTTTCATCAAAATCGCGGAGGCGATGTTCGTTATCGCGCCGATTGCGACTGCATACAGCGGATTTTCCGGGGAATATCGCCCCGCAAGATCGGCGAAATGCTCGGCGGCGGGGGATATTTCGGGAGATGTTTCGTTTTTCAGGTATTGGTTTGAACCTTTGAATACTTTTGTGCCCTCTGCGCCGCCGATCATCGAAATCACCTTTATTATTTCCTCGTAGCTTTTTTCCATCCCGTCTTTCGGCCCGGAAGATTTCCCGTTGTGAAACGGGGCGGCATATATCGCCTTGATGTTCAGTTTCTGCCTGTTTGCGAACATATACGCTATGGCGAATTGGTCGTCGATTTCGTTGTATGCGTCCGTGTCTAAAATGACGTCTATATTTGCCGAAGGCCTTTCGAGATTTTTTATATGCGTCAATGTATCCATAATTTTCCGCTCCTTAATTTTTTTTATCTTGGCCATCATGGGACTATTGTAACATATTGCGGATGTAAATGCAATACTTTTTCAAAAATGCAGAATTGATATTTTCATCATTATTGGAATTTTTTTTCGAAATATTCCGGAAAAACAAAAAAAATATATAAAAGGGGTGAAAGCATGACAAAACCGACGACAATGCACTACAAAAGCGGGGACAGGGAGGTGTTCAGGTTTGTTTCGGGGACTACCGTTTTAGAAGAAGGCGTCAAAAACGGCTGCTATGCGGGGCTGTACTGGTCCGCTTCAAACCATGTGCACCGGGAAAATGTTTTGGGGCATATTTCCTCTCTCGACCCTGCGGCGTTTCCTGTAAACAGCTTCCAGCTGGAAATTGACGGCCAGTCTTTGCACAACAGGTGGGAATTTGTTGAAAACACGCAAAAAACCGAAGAAAACGGGCATATCGTTTCAATCACGAAATTAAGGCACGGCCTGCGGCCCGTGGAAGTGGATGTATGCACGAGGCTCGACGGCACGGCATTTGTCGCCCGCTGGCTGGAAATAAAAAACACCGGGGACAAAGCCGCCGCCCTTTCGAAAGTTTCCCCGTTTTGCGGGGTTTTGTGGCATAACAAATTTTTCGTCTGGGACAACATAGAAACTTCGCTGTCCAAGCACAAAAATTGCGAGACCCCCTTTTCGGTCGCCTATTTGGACGGATACACGCAAGCCGAGGAATTCAACCTGAAATGGGTCGATGTTTCTCTGCCCGAGTATGTGTTCGCAAACCATTACAGGCAAATATACGGCGCGCCGTACTATATCGCAAGAAACAACATAAACGGCGAGAGTTTCATCATAGCCCTGGCTTGGTCGGGGGGATTTGAAACGAAGTTCGCCTATGACAGGATAAACAAAATTTTATCCTTTGAAACCGGCCCTTACGGCAAGGCCCCGCTCAGGGTTATCGAAGCCGGCGAGAAGGTGATTTCCCCCGCTGCGCATATCGGGATATCGCATTATGGGATCGACGAAACCGCCGAGGAATGGCGCGCGCATTTGAGAAGCTCGGTGATACCGCAGCGCAAAGGCAAAAAACGCGCCTATACCATAGGGGCAAGGGTAGTCGAAGAACCCGGGGATTGGATATTGCGCGAAATCGACATAGCGCATGAAATGGGCATCGAAGCTTTCATGGTCGATGCGGGTTGGTACGGCGAGCCTTTTTCGGATTGGGGCAAACACCGCGGCGATTGGTTCGAAGGCTCTTTTTTGCCGGAGGGGGGACTCGCCAAAATCAGGGAATACTGCCACAAAAGGGACATGATGTTCGGGCTCTGGATGGAGCCGGAAGCCATAACCCCGGAAAGCGAGATATACAAAAAACACCCGGAATTCAAAACCGAAGGCGACTCGTGGGAAATGAATCTGTCGAATCCCGAAGCGGCGAAATATGTCACAGATTGCATCAAAGAGGTAATACTGGACAAAAAATTGGACTTTTTCAAAACCGATTACAATATGCGCCCGGCAGAGGCATACGCTTCGCTGAAAGGAGGTTATGCAGAAAACAAAACTTGGCGGCACTTCGAAGCGCTTTACGGCGTGTATGAAGAGGTGAGGCGGCAGAATCCGGACATAGCGATGGAAAGCTGCGCCGGGGGCGGAGGCAGGACCGACCTTGGAATGATGAGCCGGTTCGATTACTGCGCCGAATCCGATTTCAGCCAGCTGCCCCACACCATACGCAGGTTAAACGCGATGACTTTGTTTTTGCCTCCGGAGGCCATCGTATATTACCACAACCACATACAGGACGCCCACCAGCTCGCAGACGTCGAAACGCATTTGCGCGTGACGTTGTTCGCCCTTCCCATATATGTGGGCTTCGGCGCACAGAATGCGGACAGAAACAGCATATATTTCGAAAAAACGCGCGAATACATAGCGCTTGCCAAGGGATTTTGCCGCCCTGTGCTCGAAGGGGGAGCGGCGGTGTACCACCATACCCCATATATCGGCATGGCCAACCCGGCGGATTTTTGCGCGCTCGAATACGGCGCAAAAGACAAATCGAGGGGATATTGCGGGATTTTTAAACTCGATTCGGGCCAAGCCATCTACAATTTGCGGCTAAAAGGCGTGGATTTGGGCAAAAATTACGAAGTAACTTTCAAAAACAGCGGGGCAAAAGTCAAGCTGTGCGGGTTTGAAATTGCGAACACGGGGCTGAACATAGAACTTGAGAGCATAAACACTTCGGAACTGATATTGTACGAAAACATATAAAGGGGGCCGACATGAAAAGTTTTGCGAAAATTATGGCGTTGGCATTGTCTTTGGCGCTTGTTTTTGTTCTGGCGATTGCATCTTCGTGCGGCGACGGCGGGACAAAAACTTCGGGCGGCGACGATGCGAAAATTCCGGACAAAGCCGAAGAAGCGGGCGCAGAAACGGACAAACCGGCAGACGGCGGGCTATTTCGCGATGCGGTGCCCGAACTCGATTTCGGAGGATATGAGTACAAAGTGGTGACCGGAATCTACGGCAGGGAAAACCAAGAACTCTTCCCCGAATCGGAAATCGGGGAAATACTCAACGACACGATCTATTCGCGCAACAAAAAGATCGAAGAACGGCTCAACATAATTTACAAGGCCGATACGATGGATCTCATGCAGCTGCTCTCCTCTCTGAGCAAAAACGTCAAAGCGGGCGACGGGGTTTACGACATGTATATGCAAATCGACAGGGATGCATATTCGGCCGCAGGGCAGAGCCTGCTGCACCCGCTGGACAGGCTGCCCTATGTGGATCTGTCGCAGCCCTACTGGTGCCAGCTCCCAAACAAGCAGCTGACAGTCGGCGGCAGGCTGTACTGGGCGTTTTCCGACGACATGCTCTCGCATTTCGAAGCCACCGTGGTGCTGTATTTCAACAAAAAGCAGGTGCAGGACTTGGGGCTTGGCGATTTGTACGGTTTGGTGCGCTCCGGCGCCTGGACTCACGACACCATGTATGAATTTGCCAAACTCGCGATAAAGGACGCGGACGGCGACGGGAAAATGACCGAAGAGGATTATTGGGGGTTCATAAGCGAATCGGACTATTTTTACCAGCCATTTTGGATATCGGCGGGAATCACCTTGGTCGGCAAGGACGAAAACGACATCCCGTATTTTTCGGTGCCGGGAAACCAGAAGTTTTTCGACATGGCCGAAAAGGTCACCGACGAGCTGAAATCCAGAGATGGGATGTATCTCGAAAGCCAAAAAGTGAAATTGCCGGCTTATCCGGGAAACTCGACGGAAGCGAGAGTGGCTTTCTTCAGGGCGGGGCACGGGCTGTTCATGGTGGGCGCGATACAGGAAATGGTTCAGCTCAGGGACATGCCCGACGATTTCGGGATTATACCTTTCCCAAAATACGCCGCCGACCAGCCGCAGTATTACACCAGAGTTTGCGGAGGCTTCCCCTACGTAATACCCAACACCTGCGAAAACCCCGAACTGGCAGGGGCATTGTTGGAAATCATGGCCTGCGATGCCCGAAACATGATCATTCCGGCATATTACGAATCCGCGCTGAAAACCAAATATTCCCGGGACGCGGACACCGCCGAAATGCTCGATTTGATATTTGACACGAGGGTGTACGATCTGGGCGACACAATATGGTACAACCCCATAAGAATAGACTACACCGACGTATTCGCAAAAGGCGACAACTCTTTTGCCTCGGCCACGGAAAAAAACGCGGAAAAATATGCGAAGGTCATAGACAAAGCGGTTTCCGCCATTTTGGAAAGCGGGCAATAGGCGGAAAGGCGCATGAAAGAGGGGCGGGACACTGTGACCGGTGACCGCCCCATTCGCATTTTGCCCGGTTATTTTGCGAAAACGATGATGACCTCGCGGGTGCTGCCGACCCAGGCGATCCGGCAGCCGACGTTCTCCGCCGCAAACCGCATGGCACTCACCGTAATCGGGGCGAATTTGAACAGCGTCATCGTGAGCGCGAACATAGTTGCGACGGCTGTGATTGTTTTTGTCGTTTTTTGTCTTTTTTCCTCCGTTTGATTTTTGTGTTTTTTAATTTGTTGTTGATTTTTTCGGCAGGGCGTGGTATAATGGGGTCATCGAATATATGAAAGGGGGCGGCGATATGGGAAAAGAACGCAAAAGGACCAAGATAGACGAGATCATGAAGCATTTGTTCACGGTGTCCAAGGAAACATTGGTGGCCATGCTCAACAGCCTGTTCGGTGAAACCTTCAAAACCGATGACGTGGAGATCATCCAGACAAATTCGGAGTTCGACGATTCCGGCTTCAAGATAATACAAGGAGACATATTTTTCAGGATAGGCGGCAAGACTGCCGGCAAGCCGTGCCATTTCCATGGGAACTGAAAGAAAAAATTTAGTCCATACGCAAATCGCAATAAAACCCGGATAATGAAGAGGAGAAAAACCCATGAACTCGATAATAATGAATTTCGGCGACGAAACCGATACAAACACGGCGTACACCCAGCTCAGAAAGCAATATCCAAAAGCCAAAATAACCAAAACCAGCAAGTCCCTCGACGAAATGCTCGATGACGAATGGTTGCTTGCGCTTGCGGAGGAGCGCAAGAGAAACGACAGCGGCGTTAGATATACGCTTGAGGAAGTCATGGCGGAACTCGGGATCGCACAAGAAGAAATCGATGAAATGGAGGACGTGGAAATCGAATGAGCTATCAAGCCAAATTGAGCGAAAAGGCAAAAAAAGACATGAAATCGTTCAACCCCGTCCAACAACGGCAAATAATAAACGCCATACAGAAAGTGGCCGAAAACCCGCTGCCTCAAAATGAAGGCGGGTATGGCAAGCCGCTGGAAAACAAGCAAGGCAGGAATTTGACCGGGTTATGCAAGATCACGCTCAAGAAGCTTGGCATACGCGTTGTCTACGAATTGATCCGCACAGAGACAGCGATGGAGTTACAAACAAAAATATTTTTCAATTATTGCCAGATTGATATATGTTCCATAGCTTTGACAATATTCCGCCGCTGTCTTTCAATTCGCCGAAAGAACCCATTTCCGCTATGCGCCCATTCTGAAAGACATATATGCAGTCGAACATGGGCAGCAAATGAAGCCTGTGCAATGTGCTTACAATGCAAGCGTCCGGAAACATGGCAAACAGCCGCTGATAAATTTTCGTTTCCGTTTCCGCGTCCAAACTGCCTGTGGGTTCATCCAGCAATATCAGGCTGCTTTCGCGCATGGCCAAAACGCCGCGGGCCAAAGCAAGCCGCTGTTTTTCCCCGCCCGACAAATTTACGCCGTTTTCCCTGATGTCAGCTTCATATCCATTTGGGATGCTGAGCGCGACTTCGCCAAAACAAGCGGCATAGGCGGCAGCCTCTATTTCTTCTTTTGTGGCCGGAAGCCCCAATGTGATATTGTATTTGATCGTGTTTTCGAAAATTTCCGGTTCTTGGCTTACCAATGTCGCTATGTCCCCCAGAGCGCAAATTTGCAAATACCCTGCCCCGTCAACTGCAATATTCCCGTTTACGGGCAGCAGCCCGCGCAAAATATTGAGGCAGGTGCTTTTTCCCGCGCCGCTTTCACCCACGAAAGCAATGCGTTTGCCCCGGCCGAGCTCAATCGAATCGCAATGAAGTTCTGCTTGGCCATCGCCATATGCGAAATCAATTTTATTAACGTTTAGCGTTCGCCAATTGGCGGGTATCGTTTCCATGATTTTTGAACCCGGCATGGCGGAAGATGAATCCTCGTCAATTATCATTGCCGCCGCGTTGTAGTCCTGCCACCAATGGATCGCATATTCGTAATCGCCGGTATAAAATCCGAATGCGCCCATCAATATGTCGAGATATTGGAAGACCGCCGCCACAGACCCCACCATAATGACAGCACCGGCCGCCGACCGCGAATAAATATAGTAGGCTATCATCCCTACATTCAGCGCGACCATGAGCAAGGCGTTCAAAAAGCATTTTACCTGCGTAACCCTGTGCTCCCTCACCAAATGCGGAAATATTTCGTCTATCCTGTCTTCCAAGTCAATGCGGGCGCGCCTGCCCAAGCGGAGCACGATTATTGTCGTGATATTGCTTATATAGTCCATCAGCGCCGCGGCAAGTTTATGGAACAATTCGTTTTGGGCGCGGTATTCGGGAACAGATTTTTTATACAGCCATTTCGTTATGTATATTGATAAAATGCCCGCCGCGCAACCCACGACGGCCACTACCGGGGATAAAACCCATAAAAATATCGATGCGCCGATCAGGTTCACGATAACTTCGATGTAGGCGGATTGGCACTGGCCAAAACCAAACAGGGCGTCGGCCGCTTTGTTTATGCGGTCGATGACATTTGCGGAATGATGGTTGCTGTGCCATGACAGCGGCAGCCCCTGGAGTTTGTCGTATGCCGAAAGCACAAAACGTTTTCGATTGCGAAAAGCCAAATATCTTTCAGTTGAGCGGGCGAGCCGATGGCCGATCTCAAAAACGGCAAAACCGATGACATACCATGCAAGCCATTTTCCGGCTTCGCTCAATTGTCCGGTTTGCAAACAGTTGAGAGCCATCGCAAAAGCGTAGGGCTTGCACAGCTGGCCGGAAACGGAAAACACGTGCCAAAAAAGATACCAAGCCACCCGCCATTGTTCGGGATGGGCGCATTGCCAATGTTTCTTGAAAAGACGCAAAAAATCCATAAAAAACTCCCTTCTCAGCAAATAATTCCATGCCTTTTTGTGCCCTTGCCGACCGTAAATCAACAAAAATCATAAATTTAATGCAATATCTTGATTTTCTGTTTCAATTGTGATACAATTTAGCTAAAAGGAGGGTATAATAATGAATATTTGGAATTTCCGGGAAAAAATGCCAAAAATATCCGCCGCGGTTATGCTCGCGGCAATCATTTGCTCGGTGCTGCCGTTTGTTTTGGCTTGCAGCCAAAACACAGCTGAGGGCGGCGAGTCCGCCAATGGACGCGCCGACGCGGAAGAAGGGGAAAACGGCGACGGCGGCCGGCCGGAAGGCGAATCCGACGCTCGAAAAATACTTTCGGAAGCCCCCGAAAAAGATTTCGAAAATTATGAGTACAGGATTTTGTCGAGGGGCGAATCATACACCCTTTGGGAAGGCACGGACGCAGCCACAGCCGAGGAAAACGGCGATTTGATCAACGATGCGGTTTACAAAAAAAACAGGACGATAGAAGCAAAATACAATATACAGATCGTTAACAAGCCTTCTTCCGATATTTTGGGCTCGGCGAGGAAAGCCGTCAGTTCGGGTACGGACGAATACGACATAATGATGGGTGCGCTGAGCGGTTTCGCCGATACTTTGTCGCAGGGGGGCATGCTCGCGGACATGAAAAACATACCCTATATCGATCTGGCAAAACCGTGGTATGACCAGAAAGCCAACGACGACCTCACCATAGCGCACAAATTGTACGTGACGATAAGCGATATAGGGAAGGTGGACAAAGACGCGACTTGGTCATATCTGTTCAACAAGCAATTGGTCAGCGACTTTTCGCTTGAAAACCCTTATCAGCTGGTTCGCGACGGAAAATGGACGATCGACAAATTGCTCGAAATGTGCAAAGGCATATCGAGGGACCTAAACGGCGACGGAAAAATGGACTTCGAAGATATGTACGGCTACGCCGGGGAAACCTACAATTTGTACTTGGGCGTTTTGAGTTCGGGCAGCAGCATAACCTCAAAAAACCCTGACGACTTGCCCATATATACCGGGCTCGACGATGCGGGAATAAATTCGTTCCAGAAGCTATTGTCGATGCTGGGCGACAAGACTTTGTGCCTTAGGGCGGACGATTACTACGGCTCCGGCAAAGAAGTCTGGGGCGGTACGGGAATCATGGACACGGCCTTCAAGGAAAACCGGATTTTATTCTTCGACACTAGCATGGCAAGAGTCGTGTTTTACAGGAACATGGATGCCGATTTCGGGATAGTGCCGCCGCCAAAGCGCGACGAGGCGCAAAAGGAGTATATAAGCACGGTATCGGTAAGATCGACCAATTCGCTTTGCGTCCCCGTTACCGTTTTTGATTTCGAACGGACGGGGATCATCACCGATGCGCTCGCCTGCGAATCCTATCATACGCTGATACCCGCGTATTATGACGTGCAGCTGAAGACAAAATTCGCGCGCGACGACGAATCGTCCGAAATGCTCGATTTGATCTTTGCAGGCAGGAAATTCGATCTGGCGCTTTTGTATGACTGGGCGGGGGTGACCAGCGCCTTTGAGTCCGCCATGCAGAGAAATTCCCCCGACATAGTCTCCGCCCTCGAAAAAATACAGGAAAAAGTCATGGCCCAGATCGAAAAAACAATCGAAGCCTACGAAAGTTTTGAACAATAATTTAATTTTGCGAAAAAATGCCCGCGAAAAGACAAATAATTTCGCGGGCATTTTTGTCAGCCTAAGTGTTTCAGATTTCGCTTCTTCTCTTTTTGGAAGCGGCAAACAAAACCGCCATCGCCGCCAGCACGAAATACATCGCCGTATTGTCTCCTGTCTGGGCTGCTGCCGCCGGAGCTTCGGTCTGGGGTTCCGGTGCGGCTGCTGCCGGCGCTTCTTCCGCCGGGGCGGGTTCCGGTTCGGGCTCGGGCTCTGGTTCGGGGGCTGCGGGCGCCGCGCCCAGCGTCACAAATCCCCCGCCGTCATATATGTCGTTCATCAACCCCTGGCCATACTGCACTATTATCGGCGGATCGAGCACGACTATGTAGTCGAATGTGAATTTATGCCCCTCCACAAACTTGTATGTGCCCGTCCTGTCGAGCTGCGTCCACGGCAGCGCCACTTCGTAATATGTGGTCTTTTTCGCTTCGTCCCTGATCGTTATGTAATCAAACAATTTTACAGGCGAAACGTTTTCGACGGAATCGTAGCGGTCGTCTTCGGGGACTGAACCGGTATATTTGAATTCCTGCGTGCCGTCTTCGGAAAAATTGATGGCCAATTGGATTTGGCTGTCTTCGTCAAAATCGTCGGGCAGCCCGGCGAGTATCGCCAAATACATGCATGATCCGTCCGCCGCCACTTTCGGATTGTTCACCGGCTCGTAACTGTCGTGGATCGCCTCGATGAAAACATACAGGTTCGCATCGTCCCACGTCAAGTACGTCGAGCCTTTGCCTTCTTTGTCGGAATCCCTGTCTTCGAGAAATTCTTCGGTGGCGTAGAAATCATGGAGCTTGAAATAGCAGTCGTCGAGCTTGCCGTCTATGACAGGCGGCGTGTTTGTTTTCGGAATCGTGAATTCGTCAAAGGCCGAAACGGGGACGCATAAAATCAAAGCCATCATGCAAAGCGCTAAAATTGCAGCTATTTTTTTCATAAAAATTTAACCTCCGAAATTTTTTATTGATAATGTTGGCTATATGTATGTTAACACAAAATTTTATATTTGTCAATACCTTGATAGGGCGAATAAATTCTTTTTTTGTTTTTTCACTTTGTCCGACGCAAATCACGGCGCAATTTCTTGGCCGTATATCCTCACTTCGTACACCCTTGCATTTCCCCCGCCCCAGGTCTTGTTCACATTCAGCCTGATGCTTACGCTTTTTATATTTTCAAATTCATGCCTGCGAAAACGGTGGAAATTGTCCGTCACTTTTGCGATCGGTTCCCATTTGCCGTCGATCAAGGCTTCTATTTCGTAGTCCCGCACCAAAAGCTCCGAAACCCTTTTCCCGCAATCCAATGGCATTTCGCGGTATGTCCGTTCTATCGAGTCGAATGAAATTTGCACCATGGCGATGTTTTGAGGTTCATCCCAGGCGAATTGCGCCGATTGCGGGAGGCTCTGCGAGGGGTCGCTTTGCCACATCCTCACCGGATTGTATGAAAACCTGCGGTTTATCCCATTTGTCAAGTTGATGGCTTCCGCATAACCCGGATTAGGCGAAATTTCGAAAACGGGGCATTTCGGCTCGGCGGCATATTCGTCCTTCGCATCGGTCACAAAACGCGCAAAATCGTAAAACCGCTCTTCGAAAGCCATTTTTATTTCGCCTCCTTCTGCGCTTTCCACTATGATTACATAACGTTCCTCGTCCGCGCACTCGTCTTTTTTGATCAATTCCGCATCAAAATTAAAAACCGCCATATGTGCGCCCGGCTCGGCATAAGCTCGAGCCTCCGCGATTTTTTCGAAAATTTCTTTCCTGTTGTCAAAACCCCACTCCACTTCGTTGACCCGCTTCTCGTACCCAAAAACCGCCGGGTAATTTTGTTTGTGTTCTTTGTAGCGCTGAGGCCAGCTTCTGAGCAAAAGTTTCGCCTTGAGGGCGACCGGTTTGTCCGATGTGTTTTCAAATTTGAAAGATATATTTTCAAGGCGTTCGGGCCAGTCCCAAAGCATTATGCCCGCCGGGACGGCCAAATCGACCCAGCCGTCTGTCCGCGAAGCTTTGAATTCGCGTTCGCTTGTGGCCGATATTTTTGCCTTTTTTGCGAGGTCGTTTCCGTCGAGGTTTCCAAAGCCCGGAATCGATGCGTCATTTAGCAAAAGCCGCTGCTGAAGCGATTTTATGTGGTTTTCGTAAATGTCCCGCGGGTTGCACTTCAAAGTTTTGCACATGGCGGCAGCCGTTCCCGCCGCCTGCCCCACTGTGGACAATGTGCGCTGGAGCCTCGCCGAACCGTGGGCGATATGCGAAACGCTCATAAGCCTTGAAGCGAAAAACAAGTTTTCCACGTCTTTGGAATAAATGCTGCGGTATGGGATCGTATATATGGGCGGTATGGAAAAATATACGATTTTCACATAATCCGGCTTTTCGGGGCGGGGATAATGTATGTCCAATGCAAAGCCTCCATACGCTATCGCGTCGTCGAAAATTCTGCCGCTTTCGATGTCCTGCTGGGTCAGCACATAATCGCCGGCAAAACGACGGCTTTCGCGTTTGCAGAGCCGGGATCCCAGCCAGGAAAGTTCCCAGTTTTTCGCATGTTCTTTGTCCTTGCCGTTTTTTATGTGGTTCCAGGCGCTGTATATGCACATGGTCGCCATTTCGTATATTTGCCGCTCGTCTTCTATCGTGTCGCGGTTGCCGCCCGTTTCGACGGGAAAAAAGAAATATTGATAATCGTCCCTGCCCGGGTTCAGCCCCGGGTTTTCGCTGTATCCCGGATAAAACTCCGGGGTTCCCGGAGGGGGTATGAACTCTGTGGGATGGCCGACGTTTCGTATCAGCCCTACCAGGCTGCTGCCCATTGTCACCGGGCTGTCGGTTTCGGGCGCCAGGCGCTCGCCGTATTTTTCGCGGCTCTCCCTCCCTTTATTGAACTTTGCCCCGGCCAGCGCGGATACAGCCCCGTCCCCGGACGCATCTATCACCGCCGTTTTGACTTCTATATATTTGGCATGGTAGGCCCCGGTGTCTTCGACCATCAGCCCGGCAATGCGGTTATTTTTCGTTTTGTCCATCACGGGTTCTTTGGCGTAATGGCTCCGGAGCACTTGCACACCCGCTTCTTTCAGCGCCTGATAAAGCACGGTATCCCACATGGGCGATATGTTGTAATGCATATCGGGCGTGACGGTTTTCGCCCTATACCAAGCGGCGGTTTCGGTTAGTTCCTCGATTATGCCCGTTTCGGCGGAAAAAGTATGGAACCTGTGGGCTCCCGAGGGGTGGACGCCCGCATCCGAACTCGAATTGCCCCCGAGCACCAGGGATTTTTCCAACAAAACCACGTCGCAGCCTTCCCGCGCCGCTGCGATGGCGGCGCATATGCCCGCCAGCCCCGCTCCGATGACTGCAATGTCGGCTTTCAATTTTTGAATCTCCATAAATGCCCCCTTTATTTTTTGTAACTTTCTATCAAGTCGCCGAGGTTCTTTTCGATTTTGGCGCTTCTTTTTTCATAGGCCGAAACAAGGTCTCCGTTTGCAGCCAAAGTGTCGTTGAACAAGTTTCCTATATCTTCCAGCGACTGATTGTTCACATAGGCAAAATCATATATTATGTTGCCGCGTATCAAATCGAGCATTTCCCCCGATTCCATGTCGCGCGACTGCTTCAATTTCAGCGAAATATCATAATAGGCGGGTATAGTGGTGGATATGCTCTCGCTTGCAAGGGCTTCAATTATGATTTCGGACATTTTTTGGTCTTTGACAGACGACGGTATGCCGACAATCGTAAATTTTTCCAGCACGACTGTGCGGTATTTTTCCTGCGCTTCGTCGTATTTGGGCATTGGGATCAGCCCGAAATCGATTTCCATCGAACGCAGCGACTGCGCCGAAGACAATAACGAAGTCATGAGCAAAATCCTCGCTTCAGAAAACACTTTTTCCATGGAACTGTAAGTTTGTAGGGTATCGCCGGTCAGAGGATGTTTGAATACGTGTTCCTTGTCAGAGAGCAGCGACTTCATTTTGTCGAATATGTCGAGCATCTTTTCGCCCATATACGTCATTTTCGGCAAACCGTTTTCCCCTCTTTCGGAAAAATTCGCGCCCATGTTCATCATAATCGTTTTTATCGGGTTGCCTTCCAGCATCAGCCCGTATTTATCCGCCGCATCGAATATCCCGTTGCCGTCGACGTCTTCGGAAACCATTTTCGCCAATTCCGCCATTTTGGCAAAAGTCCATTTTCCATCCCTCACGAGCTGATAGGGCATATCGATGCCGTAATCCGTGAAGAGCTGTTTGTTGAAAAACATCAAAATCATTTCTTCGAGCGTGTTGAAAGCTATGTCCCCGGTCGCAGTATACAAAACGCCGTTTATCTCCATGTTGCCGGCAAAATCCGAAGACCACCAGGGTTTGCCGAAATCGATGTGCTCTGAATCCAGCAGATTCAAAAATATTCCGTCCCCGGTGAGCGCCATAAGATAATTCGCCGCCCCCGCGACCATGTCGTATGCCCCGTCCCCTGCAAGCACGCTGTTTCGCAATGCGTCTATAAATATCTGGCGCTGCGAAAAGTTGCCGATTACGGGAATGGGTTGTATGTTTACCCCGAAGCGCCCCTCCACAGCCCTGCTCCGCTTGTACACGGCATCGTTGACTACATCCCCGTTTTCGGATTCGGCAGCAAATTCGCGCTCATATTCCTCCCGCATCAATATATTGAAATCCGCCCCGTTGAAATTGGTTTCAGGCAAATTATCTCCGATTTCCGTTTCCGCCTGATTGTATTCCGTCTCTTTTGCCCTTTCGCCCGATGGATCATCCGTTTTGTCCCCGCACGAAAACAATGCGACCAGCAAAATCAAAACGATAAATGGCGCAAGACATTTTTTTTTCATTTTTATCAGTCCTTCCGTTTAAAAATGCCCGCGAAAAGACATATAATTTCGCGGGCATTTTTGTCAGCCTGAATGTTTCAGATTTCGCTTCTTCTCTTTTTTGACCCGGCAAGCAAAACCGCCATCGCCGCGATCACAAAATACATCGCCGGATTGTCTCCTGTCTGGGGCGCTGCCGCCGGCACTTCGGTCTGGGGTTCCACCGCTGCCACAGGGGCGGCTTCTTCCACAGGAGCGGGAGCGGCTTCCTCTTCCGGAGGCGGGGCCGCTTCCTCTTCCACGACTCCCGTGACCTCTCCGGCGGACAACACGATAAAGTCGGCTTCCGCAGGCACCCAGCTTTTGGCTTCGCCGGTCGAAGAGCCGGAGAACACCATCGCGCGCGTGTCCGGGTCGGTCATGTCGTTGATCTGAAACAAAAACCCTATGTCCGCGCCGGCTCCCCTGCCCTTTTGAATCGGTATCTTGAACTCGACGGCGTAGCCGCCGTCAATGAACTTGGCTTTGCCTTCGAATACGCCATCGGCCGCGCTTTCTTCCTGGCCGTATGAATTTTCGCCGTCGGTGATATTGGTCTGGAAGGAACGGTACCCGTAGGCGTCTATGCGGAACTGGTCAAAGTCCCCGCCTTCCTCGTCGTTGGCCCAGTCTATGAACACTTCAAGGCTGTCGCACATCCAGGGCTGCCCGCTCTGATCCAAATAATCGCCGACTGGCACGATGGTTTTGTCCTTGATTTCGCTGTAGATATAGAGGAAACCGTCAGACCAGAGAATCCAGGCCGCGCCCCTCGTGTCGGTGTCCTCCTCGTCGTAGACCTGGGTCCTGAATATGTCGAGTTTTAAGCCCTTGTCATAAACCGCGTCTTTTTCGCCGTCGATCGCTATGGAATCGGATGTTTTCGGCACGTCGCCGTAGCTTGCGTTTGCTTTGTGGGCCGCGGCCGGAATTGCCATCGACGATAAAAGCAAGAGCGCCGCTGTCAGGATTGCGAGCGTTTTTTTCATAATTCTTTTACCTTTCTTTTGGATTTTTGATTTGTAAACTCAATTATGTATGTTAACATAAAATATCATATTTGTCAATACCTTTGCGGATAAAATTTTTTTTGCCCATTGACTTTGCCGAAACATCATGGTATAATTGCCTCAGTAGGGGCGGCAGCCTGCCGCCCGCCTTAGGAGGAAAAAACGATGGAAAAAATAATTGCGAAAGCATTGATGTTTGTGTCTGTTTTCAGCCTCGCCGCGAACATCGTTTCATGCGGGGAAAGCAGTTCCAAAAATTCATCAGATGCAATTTCGCCTTCGGGCGAAAACATACAGGGCAAAGACGAAATTTCCGGGGACGAACCCAAAGACCCGCGTTTTTCGATAAAAGAAGACATTCCCGAGTTGAGTTTCGGCGGCATGGCTTTCACCATTTTGTATCCCACGTGGAGCATGTACAACGATTACTATTTTTCCGAAGATGAAATCGGCGAAAAAATGAACGATTCGGTGTACAGGAGGACGAAAAATGTCGAGGAACGCTTTGACATGACGATCAATCCCGTGACTGACGGCTATATAGATTCCATTTACCCGGCCGTTTCCAAATCCGTGAAGGCCGGAAGCGACGATTACCAAATGGCGCTGACTCACTGCATTGCGGGCGTGGGCGAACTGTCCACCGGGGGGCTTGTCCACAACTGGAACAAAATTCCCATCGTCGATTTTTCGAAGCCGTGGTGGAACCAGCGCATGAACCAGACTATGTCGGTCGACGGGGTTCTTTTGACCGCTGTGAGCGATTTTATCATATTTGACCCGAACGTGATATATTTCAACAAAAGAATAGCCAAGGAATTGGATCTGGGCGACATTTACAATATCGTCAAAGATGGCAAATGGACTTGGGCGAAACTATCCGAGTTCGCCAAGCTCGCATCGAAGGATCTCAACGGCGACGGAATATTCGACAAGGATGACCAATACGGGCTTGTCACGCACATCGGCTGGATGATGGAAAACGCGATTCAGTCGAGCGGCATGTACATATCAAAAATCGGCGAAGACGGATATCCGGAAAACAACCTCAATACCGAAAAGTTCGGCAACCTCATCAATACGCTTTACGAGCTGATGTTCGTGGGAAACCAGACTTTCTTGGGCGAATGGGATGCAAACAATCTATCCGTCGTTTACGAGTCGCAGGTGCCAATGAGCAGCGACAGAGTTTTGTTTCATGTGGACCCGCTCAGCGCGGGCAAAAGATACAGGGCATATGACGTGGAATTCGGCATACTTCCTTTCCCGAAATACGATGAAGCGCAGAGCGAGTATTTGAGCCTGTCATGGAACGGCTTCATCATGCTCCCTCAAACCGCCGACCCCGAAGTGGCAGGAGCGGTAAGCGAAGCGTTGGCGGCCGAAAGCCACAGGCTCACAGTCCCGGCATATTATGATGTTCTCTTGACTTCGAAAGTGGCGAGAGATGTCGAATCGACTGAGATGATAGATATAATCTACAAAGGCGCGGTGTATGATTTTGCGCTGAATTTCGGCAACTGGACCCCGATATCTATAGCGGTTTCAAACATACTGGGCACAAAGAAAACGCCTGATTACGTATCGTTCATGGAAAAAAACGAAAACGCCTTCAATAAACAGATGCAAAAAACATATGACAAGATCAGGGAAAATTATCTCGGCTGACATTTTCGGCTCTGCGTATCTTTGGCTATTTTTCATATTGGTGGCAGCGGCCTTCCACGTCGGGTTTCCTGTGCTCGATGGCCGCCATCGAAAATTCCACGCATTCGTGCGCCTCGCCCGGGGTCATGCATCCCACCGCCACCATGTCCTGCTCGCGTATCGTGTTCCACGCGAAAGTCAGGCCCACAAACGGGTTCAGATGCCCCGCCGCCATCGGCTTGATCGTGAGCACCGGCTTTTTGGCCCCCCATATTATCTTGTGCACGGTTTCCACTTCCATC
>Ga0082212_10000166_pt1 | contig 97420 bp, 89 predicted proteins | sample TergutNt197P3_FD_71548 | JGI IMG/M metagenome (GOLD analysis project Ga0082212, IMG submission 71548) | Neocapritermes taracua P3 segment gut microbial communities from Petit-Saut dam, French Guiana - Nt197 P3 | ecosystem: Host-associated > Arthropoda: Insects > Digestive system > Gut ...
TTTTGCTCCGTGAACAATAATTCCGGCATATTCTTGTCCTGAACCAGGTAAAAATCCGGGAACATCAACCAACGTTAAAATAGGAATATTAAAAGCGTCGCAAAAACGCACAAAACGTGCTGCTTTGCGTGATGCGTCGGAATCCAAAACTCCGGCTAAGAAATTGGGCTGATTGGCAATAATTCCGGTAGATATTCCGTTGAAACGGGCAAAACCGACTATAATATTTTTAGCAAATCCGCTGTGAACTTCCAAAAATTCGCCCCCATCCGTGATGGCATGGATTACGTCCTTCATGTTGTAAGGCTGATTCGGATTATCGGGAATAATAGCGTTGAGGCTGTCTTCCAAACGGTCTATTGGGTCATTACATTCGAGTACCGGCGCTTCTTCGAGATTGTTTTGAGGCAGATAAGAAACCAATTTGCGAATCAGCATGACACCTTCTTGTTCGTCGCTAACCTTGAAATGAGCAACTCCTGATTTATTATTATGAACATCGGCTCCACCTAAATCTTCAACAGAAATAATTTCGTTGGTAACCGATTTTACTACTTTTGGTCCGGTAACAAACATATAACTGTTTGATTCGGTCATCAGGATAAAGTCGGTAAGAGCAGGCGAATAAACCGCACCGCCGGCGCAAGGACCGAAAATAGCCGAAATTTGAGGAACAACACCTGAAGCCAAAATATTGCGCTCGAATATCTCGGCATAACCTGCCAACGAAGCAACGCCTTCCTGAATACGTGCGCCGCCTGAATCGTTAATACCGATAACAGGTGCGCCCATTTTCATTGCCATATCCATTACCTTGCATATTTTCAACGCCATGGTTTCGGACAATGAGCCTCCGAATATGGTAAAGTCTTGTGCATAAACAAAGACTGTGCGTCCATCAATTGTACCATGACCTGTTACTACGCCATCACCAAGGTATTTCTCCTTTTCCAGATTGAAATTGGTGCAACGGTGAGTTACAAACATGTCAAATTCTTCAAAACTACCTTCGTCAAGCAACATGTCAATACGTTCACGTGCAGTGTACTTGCCTTTTTCGTGTTGCGCGGTAATTCTTTTTTCGCCACCTCCAAGTTTTGCTTGTACCCGAAGGTCAATCAACTGTTTAATTTTCTCGTTATTTTTCATTGTTATATATATTGATAAATTTTTACCACTTGTTATGATGACTTATTTCTGAGGATTTTCACAAAGTTCTGTTAATACTCCGAAAGTTGATTTTGGGTGCAAAAATGCAATATCTAATCCTTCGGCGCCTTTTCTGGGCATTTTGTCGATAAGCGTAATGCCTTTTTCTTCCAACGAAGCAAGTGTATCTACAAGTCCTTCGGCTGCAAATGCTATGTGATGAACACCTTCGCCTTTTTTCTCGATGAATTTTCCGACAGGTCCTTCAGCATCTGTAGATTCTAACAACTCTATTTTAGTTTCACCAATCATGAAGAAAGCTGTTTTTACCTTTTGTTCTTTTACTTCTTCAATAGCGTAACATTTTAATCCTAAAACGTTTTCGTAAAAAGGAATAGCTGTCGCTAAATTTTTTACGGCAATGCCGATGTGTTCAATTTTTGTGAGCTTCATAAGTTAAGTATAATTTTATATTAAAAATTGTATATTTTTTGCATATTTTTTTAAGACCACAAAGGTATTATATTATATTGTAAAAGTCAACTAAAAAAGAAGAAATTTTTAGCAAAAGATTACAGGCAGAAAATGGTGTAATTATCAGTGTGTAAATTGATTGTTTCAACGAAAAACCGCGCAAAAATAAATTTTTGTGCGGTTTTTCGTTATCTATTTAAAATGTTTTATTCAGCATCCGAATGACTTGGCACAGCTTCCGAATCGACTTTCTTTTCGTATTTTACATCAGGCGTTTTGACCTCGTCTTTGTCGTTTTTGTCTGACAGATGCAGAATTTTAGCTGCCCGAGTAAGTGAAGTTCCTTGTATCATCAACGACATCAAGGTAATAACAAATACAACATTGAAAATAAAGAGTGCTGTTTCCTGTTCCAATCCTGCCACAAAAGGAAAAATGGCAAAGAGAATAGGTACAGCTCCTTTTAATCCTACCCACGAAACAAAAATTTTATCGCGGACGGGCGTTTTACGGAAAGGAAGTAACGAAGCAAACACAGCCAACGGACGTGCACCGATAATCATAAATGCGCCTATCAACAAGCTGACTAAGGCTACAGACCAAAATCCGCTTGGATTTACCAACAAACCTAAAATGAGAAACAATGCAATTTGGCTTATCCAAGCCAATCCATCGAAAAATCGGAGTGATAATCTTCTATTTGCAAATTTTGAATTTCCGATAACCAAGCCTGCCAGGTAAACTGCCAAAAATCCATTTCCTTGCATAAGGTCTGTGGCTGAAAAAATGAATATTCCGCAAGTGCACAGCAGGACAGGATAAAGAGAATCGTTGTCGAGTTTAATTTTGTTGATAAGCCAAACAGCAACCTTACCGAGTAAAAAACCTGCGCCTATTCCCACGACAAACTGCATAAAAAATGACAATACCGCTTGTCCGTACGCCGCATCGTGCTGCCCCGATGTAATCAACTGTATCAACACTACTGTCAGCATATAAGCCATTGGGTCATTACTCCCGCTTTCGAGTTCGAGCATTGGCTTGAGATTGTTTTTCAACTTTATGCCTTTGCCGCGTAAAATGGCAAACACAGAGGCAGAATCGGTCGAAGACATCACGGATGCAAGCAGCATAGCTTCGAGAAATGAAATAGAAAGGTTTGAGAACAACGCATTAACAGCGTAATAAATGAAAATGCCGGTAAAAAATGCTGTTAAAAATACACCCAGTGTTGCCAACGCTATGCCTTGTGCAGCTATTGGTTTGATATCTTTGTAGCTTGTGTCAAGACCACCCGAAAACAGTATAAGACATAATGCTATTGTACCAATAATCTGCGCTATGGCATAGTTATCGAATTGAATACCAAGCCCTGATGTACCAAAAAACATACCCACGCCAAGAAAAAGCAACAAAACAGGAACGCCAAAACGGGTTCCGGCTTTGGACGCAAAAAGACTGACTAAAAATAGTATTGAAATAATAAGAAGTATCGTTTCTGTATGTGTATCCATATTTTTTAATAACAAACTATATAAAAAAAACACTGCAAACGTCCATTACAGACGCTCATATCACTAAATTATTGCTAAGTTGCAAGTATACGAACTTTTTTCTGATTTTTCAAAAAAATATTGTGTAAATTGCAGTTTATAGGTTATTTTTTATATTCTACAATATTATTATCACTTAAAAACAAAATATCGAGCATTTCGTGTGAATCTTTTTTGTCCAAGGATGGTCAGCAATTGCGCCAAGGTGGAAGTTTTTCCAATGAAACAAGTCGTACACTACTTCAAAATGGAGAACAAACGAGTCTTTCTTATGTTTGTGTGTGCTGTGAGCATCTGTTTCGTGGTACGAAAAGAAGGTTATTCCCGGGAATCGAAGATACGCTTATTCAATCGAGTAGTAGATGATATTTAACTCCTGTACTCAGATTGAAATGACTTCCGAATCTAAGTCTGTTCGAAACCACCGCCAAGTGACCATTTGCAATGAGAACTCAACGTTATGAAATGATGTACATGTGCCTCTGCCAAATGCTTTATGTTCGAAAGCATAGAACATGCCGGTGCTTAATCTTATTTCGTTACGCGAACTCGTGTGTTTCGTGATAGTGTTTACACGCGCAAATAAGCGGTGCAAAAAATAAAACGGAAAAAAGAATAATTTTTTTTAAGTAATTCATATCATTCACTTCTTTTCTTTATTTCATCTCTGATTTTTGAAGCCAATTCATAATTTTCTATGCTAATAGCATCTTGCAACATTGCTTCCAATTCTGTAATTGTTGCCATTTCGAGTGTGTCTTTTTTTTCTTCAATTGCTATTTCTGCTTCGGTAGATGTTTCCGTTTCAAAAATAATACCTGCCGAATTCATAATGTTTTCATCTATAAAAATAGGACAATTTGTCCTCACGGCCAATGCAATGGCGTCGGAAGTTCGCGCATCAATTCTCTTTACCTCTTCACCATCACGCCAACAAATCAGTTCAGAAAAAAATATATCTTTTTCAAATTTATAAATGTAAACCTCTCGCAATGAAATAGCGTACGATTTCATCAGTGTTTGAATAAGGTCGTGTGTGAGCGGTCTTGGCGCTTCTAATCCTTGCAGTTGTATAGCAATGGCTTGTGCTTCGCTTTGTCCGATAATAATGGGAATGCGGCGAAGTCCGTCCGATTCGCCCAATATCAATGCATAAGCGCCCGATTGTGCTTGACTGTATGTTAATCCGAATACTTCTAATTTTAATTTTTTTGACATAATAATCATTGTATAATTCCACAAATTTAAATATTTATGCAAAGAAAACAAATAGAAAAATCATAAAGTTCAAGAAAAGTAATATATTTGCGAGAATAATTTAATTTTTGAAAATATGAGCAAAGATGACGAATTGTTTTACGACGAAGATGACGCCGTAAAATTTATTTTGAACAATTTTCCGGAAGAAGTAAAAGGAAAATATGACGAAGACGACATTAATTATGTGTTGGACGTTGTGTATGAGTTTTATGAAAAAAACGGTTATTTAGATGAAGATTCGGCAGAAGAGGTAGAAGTAGATGAAGATGAAGTTTTCGAGTTTGTGCTGAAATGCGCCAAAGAAGACGACATGAAAAAACTCGACGCCGAAGCTATCGGATATATCCTTGACGGAGAATTTGGCTATTGCAAATCTATCGGTATTTTTACAGACGATGAAGAATAAAAGATATTTTTTAATATTTGTTTCGCGATATTTGTAGATATTTACTCCCTGCGGTTGCGATATTGAGTAGAGAAAAGACGCGTGTTTCTACTTAATATCAATAAATATCTACAAATATCGCGAAACAAATATCAATGAATATCGCGAAGCAAATATTAATGAATATCAAAAAAATAGCTGTTGTTTTATTAAATTACAATGGAAGAAAGCATTTGCAGACATTTCTTCCATCGGTTGTGCAACATTCCGCTTTGCCTGATGTTGAAATTTGGCTGGTTGACAATGCTTCGCAAGATGATTCTGTGGTTTTTGTTCAAGCTGAATATCCGCAAATTCGCATTGTGCAGTTAGACAACAATTATGGTTTTTCCGGTGGATACAATCGTGGATTAAAAGAAATATCGGCTTCTTATTTTGTGTTGCTGAATACTGATGTAGAAGTTACCGACAATTGGCTTTCGCCTATTGTCGAATATTTAGACAATAACCAAGATGTTGCTGCCTGTCAACCAAAAATTCTGTCGTACAACGAAAAATCAACATTTGAGCACGCCGGCGCTGCGGGCGGATTTATCGATTATTTGGGTTATCCGTTTTGTCGTGGGCGCATTATTGACACCATAGAAAAAGACTATGGACAATATAATAATGTAATAGATGTTTTTTGGGCAACGGGCGCTTGCCTGTTCATTCGGTCTGAAGTCTTTTTTGAAACAGGTGGATTCGATGATAATTTTTTCGCCCATATGGAAGAAATTGACCTTTGTTGGCGGTTGAAAACGCGCGGAAAAAGAATTGCTTGCATTCCTCAAAGCGTTGTGTATCATCTTGGTGGCGGAACATTAAACAAAGAAAATCCACATAAAACGTATTTGAATTACCGGAACAATTTGTTGATGCTATATAAAAATATGCCTACGAAAGCGTTGAAAAAAGCATTGTTAATGCGTTTTTTGATGGATTATGCGTCTGCTTTTGTGATGTTGGTTTCAGGAAAGCCACATGATGCTAAAGCGGTAGTAAAAGCTCGAATTGATTTTAAGAAAATCAAAAAAGAATATAAAACACAACGGAAAGAAAATCTTGAAGCATCAACAATGCTCGTTCATGAAGAAATATGCCGTAAAAGCCTCGTTTTTAATTATTACTTATCAAAGAAAAAGATATTTTCCGATTATTTTCCGGAAATATAAAATTTTCTTACTTCTTCTTATTTTTCTTCATTTCTATTCCCGGATCTGCCACTATGTCTAATGGCTTAGAATGTATAGGGTAAGTTTTAAAACCTGTTTTTTTGTTCAAATTCTTGATTTCGCTTTTCAAAGCTTCGCTGTGTTTCACAATAAGTTCCACTATTTTCTCAATTTCAACAACCTCTATCGTTTCTTTCTTAATCATTTCGCCTCTTCCGCAAATTAACCATTCGGCATTTAATTCCGGATAAGTAACGAGAACTTTTTGAATATTGTCGGCAGAAATGTTCGACACTTGATTCAAAATGCCGTATGTAACTCCCGATTGTTCGTAAAATTTGTTCTTGCTAATCTTTTTGAAGTCAATGTAATAGCAAATTCTTTCTTTTATAGTTGTGAGATTTTTGTACATTTCCTAGTATTTTATGTGATATTTTTAATGATTTTGTTTGTTTTGTTGTGAGATTTTTAATATTTTTGAGCGTTCATTCGTTGCAGCAATGTAGCAAATGCAACATCGCTACAAATATCGTAAAAATTATGGAAAAACAAAAAGAAAAATTAATTCAACATGGTCACATAGAAAAAAAGTTGCCTCAGCATGGTTACATACAACATCTGGCAAAAATATGCGGATGCAATCGCAATACTGTTAGGCGAGCTCTTTTTGAAGGACAACAAGGAGAGAAAAGTGATTTAGTTCGAAAAATGTATAAGAAAATATATAAAAACATTTTATAGACAAATTTAAATTAGGATTGTTTATTTAAAACAAAAACAAATATACATTTGTTTAGTGAGAGTAATATGTCCTATTATTAATTTATTAAAAACAAATGAAAACTACAAAAGAAAAAATTATTACAGAAGCAGCAAGGTTATTCATGAAGCAAGGTTTTGCCGGAACTACCGTAGCAGAGATAGGAAACGCGATAGGTATTTCAGCCTCAAGCCTTTTTTCTCACTTTACAAGCAAAGAAGAAATATATAAATATGCTGTTGAAAAATATATAATGGGCATTCAATCTCCTCAAAAAAGATTTGAAGAGTGTAATACATCATCACTTCAAAAATTTATTGATTGCTATTTGCAAAAAATAAGCGACTCTATGGATATGGTTCAAAATATTGTTCAAGAAGGAAGAAGAAGCCATATTCAATATTATTACTTTTTGCTCGAAAGCAGTTTGAGAGACGAAGAAAGTAGAAATAAGCTAATAAACTTAGACCGGAAAGAAATAGAACTATGGGAATCGGTAATAAAAAAAGCCCAAGAAAAAGGCGAAGTTCGGAATGATAAATCTGCAAATGCTATTGCGGAAACTTTCTATTATGCTTTTGTAGGAGCATCTTATTCTCTTTCTTTTGATAATGGTGCTACCATAAAGCAATTAAGACAAGTGCTGAATACTATTTATAAGTCGATTAAAAATCAAGAAACTGTCTAAATTTTCCACAAATATTTTATTATTCATAACAGAAACTGCTTTTTCGCAATAAATTATGTACTTTTTTGTATCTTTGTATAAAGATTACACGAATGATACAAAATATAATCGTTGCCGTTATACTTATTTTTGTTGCTGGATATGTTATACGTGCAGTAATAAAGTCTTTTTCAAAAAACCGGAAAGTGAATAAATGCGATGGTTGCAATGGTTGTGAGCTTGCTAATCAACAGGAAAACAATTGTTCACAAAAAGATATTGAAGCTAACTCCATAACTTAGAAACTGTCTAAATTTTCCACGAAAATCATCATAATTTATTTTACGAGCAAAATTTAGACAGTTTCTAACTTTTTCGTATAATTTTTTGCAATTAATAATTTTTCCTGTAAATTTGCATCATAAATAAAAGAAATGAAAACGAATTTTGGTATTATATTAGTAACTGTCGTGGTTCTCTTAGTCTGCAAGCAAAGAGTGTGAGATGGTTATGTAGTTATGATATTAAAGTATTAAAGTAAAATATTGACCTTTCTCACAGATGAGAGAGGTTTTTGTTTTTTTAGATAAATATAAAAATATGAAAAATCAATTACGCAGTTATACAAGTACACAAGGTCGCCGTATGGCAGGCGCACGTGCTTTGTGGCGCGCCAACGGAATGAAAGAAGAACAATTCGGTAAACCCATTATTGCCATTGTCAACTCATTTACACAGTTCGTTCCCGGACACGTTCACTTGCACGAAATAGGGCAGCAAGTAAAGGCAGAAATCGAAAAACACGGTTGTTTTGCCGCCGAATTCAACACCATTGCCATCGACGATGGTATCGCTATGGGACACGATGGAATGTTGTATTCTCTGCCTTCGCGTGATATTATTGCCGACAGCGTCGAATATATGGTAAACGCGCACAAAGCCGATGCAATGATTTGCATCAGCAATTGCGACAAAATCACGCCCGGAATGCTGATGGCATCAATGCGCTTGAATATTCCGACCGTTTTTGTTTCGGGCGGACCAATGGAAGCAGGAAAATTGGGCGACCAAAAATTGGATTTGATTGACGCCATGATAAAAGGCGCAGATGCAAGCGTAAGCGACGACGAAGTGGCGAAAATCGAACGCTCGGCTTGTCCCACTTGCGGAAGTTGTTCGGGAATGTTTACTGCCAATTCGATGAACTGCCTAAACGAGGCAATCGGCTTGGCATTACCCGGCAACGGCACAATTGTTGCCACACATGCTAACCGCAAAAAACTTTTCATTGATGCAGCAAAATTGATTGTCGAAAACGCTTACAAATATTATGAACAAGGCGATGAAAGTGTTCTTCCGCGCAGTATTGCCACACGTCAATCATTTCTCAATGCAATGACGCTGGATATCGCCATGGGCGGATCAACAAATACGATTTTACATTTATTGGCGATTGCCAACGAAGCCGAAGTCGATTTCACGATGGACGATATTGATGCTTTGTCAAGAAAAACGCCTTGTCTTTGCAAAGTGGCACCCAACACGCAAAAATACCATATCGAAGACGTGAATCGCGCAGGCGGTATTTTGGGCATTATGGCAGAATTGGCAAAAGGCGGATTGATTGATACAAGCGTTAATCGTGTTGATAGATTGACTGTTGAGAAAGCAATTGCTACATACGCCTGTTATTGTGGGTCAAACCCGCAATCTCCTCAGAATATTTACTTTTCTGCGCCTGCAAACAAATTTAATTTAGTGTTGGGTTCTCAAAACGAATATTATTCCGAATTAGATTTGGATAGAGAAAACGGCTGTATTCGTTCCATCGAACACGCTTACACCAAAGACGGCGGTTTGGCTATTCTGAAAGGCAATATAGCACAAGCCGGATGTGTAATCAAAACTGCAGGCGTTGACGAAAGTATTTGGCATTTTCGAGGAACAGCCAAAGTGTTTACTTCACAAGAAACTGCCTGCGACGGCATTTTAGATGGAAAAGTACAGGCAGGCGACGTAGTGGTTATCACTCACGAAGGACCAAAAGGAGGACCGGGAATGCAAGAAATGCTTTATCCAACTTCGTACATTAAGGCAAAACATTTGGGCAAAGAATGTGCGTTGATTACAGACGGTCGTTTTTCGGGTGGAACTTCAGGATTGAGTATTGGACACATTTCTCCCGAAGCGGCTTCGGGTGGCAATATTGGTTTAGTGAGAGACGGCGATATTATTGAAATCGATATACCAAATCGTTCAATCAATGTGCTTGTTTCTGATGAAGAATTAGCAAAAAGACGTACAGCTGAAGAAGCTCGCGGAAAAGACGCATTTAAACCAAAAGATAGAAACCGAGTTGTATCGAAGTCGTTACAGGCTTATGCGAGTTTGGTTAGTTCGGCGGATAAAGGAGCTGTGAGAGTTGTTTGAGGCTGTGAGTCGTCCCAAAGTTTGGGACAACTGAAACTAAAAACAAAAAAAACAAGAAACTTATGACCCAAGAAACAGCTATAAAACTTTTTGAAGAAAAGAAAGTTCGTACCATTTGGAACGAAGAAAAGGAAGAATGGTATTTTTCCGTAGTAGACGTAGTAGAAGTGTTGACAGATAGTCCGCGTCCGCGCAAATATTGGAATGCTTTGAAAACCAAATTAAATGCAGAAGGAAGTGAACTGTCCCATATTTTGGGACAGTTGAAATTACTGTCAGAAGATGGCAAAATGCGCCTTACCGATGTCGCTACCATCGAACAACTTTTCCGCCTAATTCAATCCATTCCATCGCCAAAAGCAGAACCATTTAAGCTGTGGATAGCACAAGTTGCCAAAGAACGTTTAGACCAGCTTCAAGACCCGGAATTGAGTATTGAGCAAGCAATGACTGACTATAAGCGACTCGGATATTCCGATAATTGGATTAACCAACGACTAAAAAGCATTGAAATTCGCAAAGAATTAACCGATGAATGGAAAAAACGAGGCATTGAAGAAGGACAACAATTTGCAACATTGACCGATATTATCACTAAAACTTGGTCGGGAAAAACCACCAAAGAATACAAAAAGCATAAAGGATTGAAAAAAGAAAACTTGCGCGACAATATGACCAATACTGAATTGGTACTAAATATGCTAGCCGAACTTTCGACAAAGCAAATTTCAGAAACATCAAATCCCGAAACTTTTGCTGACAGTGCAAATGTAGCTATTCAAGGTGGTGAAATTGCCCGAAATGCCCGCAAAGAATTAGAACTGAAAACAGGAAAATCGGCTGTTTCTTCGTTGAATGCGAAATCAGGAATAATGATTGGGAAAATGCAAAAGTTGGAATTAGAATAATAAAACAATAAATAAAAACATAATGAATACGAACAAAAAATCCCGCTTAACAGGCAACGAAAACTTCAAAAACATTTGCGGTTCCGAGGCATTGCTGTTATCCTTATTGAACGAAGGAGTAACAACCATTTTCGGCTATCCGGGTGGACAGGCGATTCCCATTTATGATTCTTTGCACGATTACAAAGACAGATTGAATCATATTCTTGTTCGCCACGAACAAGGTGCCACGCATTCCGCGCAAGGCTATGCGCGCGTAACAGGCGAAGTCGGTGTTTGTGTTGTAACAAGCGGTCCGGGCGCGACGAATACCATTACAGGCATTGGCGATGCGTTGATGGACAGCACGCCGATGGTTGTCATCACAGGTCAAGTGGGCGTTGCGTTGCTCGGTACAGACGCATTTCAGGAGATTGACGTAATCGGTGTAACCGCGCCTATTACCAAATGGAGTTATCAGATACAACGTCCCGAAGACATTGCTTGGGCGGTAGCGCGCGCGTTTTATATCGCCAAAAGCGGTCGTCCTGGTCCGGTTGTACTGGATTTTGCTCGGAGCGTGCAGGTAACCAAATTCGACTACGAACCGGCAGTGTGTCAGTTTATTCGCAGTTATCAACCCGTTCCCGACATTCGTATGGAGAAGCTTGAAATGGCTGTCGAACTGATTAACAATGCCAAAAAACCATTTGCGTTGGTAGGACAAGGCGTAACAATTGGAAACGCAGAAGAAGAATTGAAAGAATTTTTGCAAAAAGCTGATATTCCTGCCGGTTGGACATTATTAGGCGAATCGGCAATGCCTACCGATTTTCCGTTGAACAAAGGAATGCTAGGTATGCATGGCAATATGGTAACCAATATTAAAACCAACGAATGCGATGTGCTTATTGCTATCGGTATGCGTTTCGACGACCGCGTTACTGGAAGTCTTGCCACGTACGCCAAACAGGCTCAAATCATACATTTTGATATAGATCCTTCGGAAATCGGCAAGAACGTAAAAGCAGACGTAGCCGTTTTGGGCGATGTAAAAGAAACGTTGCCATTGATTACCAAGTTGATGAAAAAGAATTCGCATCAAGATTGGATTGATTCTTTCACAGCATATCAAGAAAAAGAATACAACACAGTTATCAAAAAAGAACTCGAAAGCACCGACGGCGCAATTAAAATGGGTGAAGTAGTTCGCAAGGTTTCCGAAGCAGCCAACAACGAAGCCATTTTGGTAACCGATGTAGGACAAAATCAAATGATGGCAGCGCGTTATTTTAAGTTCAAAAAGAACAGAAGCGTTGTAACTTCCGGCGGTTTGGGAACAATGGGATTTGGAATTCCGGCGGCAATCGGCGCAAAAGTCGGTGCGCCCGACAGAACGGTTTGCCTTTTCGTTGGCGACGGCGGTTTTCAAATGACCATTCAAGAACTTGGGACTATCATGCAAAGCAATATTGGCGTAAAAATGATTTTGATGGACAACACATATCTCGGAATGGTGCGCCAATGGCAAGAAATGTTTTTTCAGGAAAGATATTCGTTTACCAATATGGTAAATCCCGATTTCGTTGCCATTGCAAAGGCTTACGGCATTGACGGACAAAAAGTTACCGACAGAAAAGACCTCGAACCGGCTATAAAAAATATGTTGAAAGACGATAAACCATATTTGTTGGTAGTAAGTGTAGAAGAAAAAGGAATGGTTTATCCGATGGTTCCTGCCGGCGCAACCATTACTGAAATGATTTGGGAAGAGTAACAAGCCCCTTAAATTCCCCACAGGGGAACTTACAAAATACCGTCATTCTAAAATGAATATTTAAAAAATTATAAAATATGAATACAGACAATAAAAACAATGCTTCTGTAAGTTCCCCTGAGGGGAATTTAAGGGGCAAAAAATTATATACCATTACGATTTTCTCCGAAAATACGCCGGGGATTCTCAATCAGATAACGATTATTTTTACGCGTCGTCAGATTAATATCGAAACGCTTTCAGTTTCACCGTCGTCGCTCGAAGGCGTGCATAAGTTTACTATCTCTGTTCAGTGTACTGCTGATATGATAGAAAAGATTATCAAGCAGATAGACAAGCGGATAGATGTTATCAAAGCCTATTATAATGTAGATGAAGAACTTGTGTATCAAGAAATGGCGTTATATAAAATTACCACCGAAGCTATACTTGATAGCGAAGAAGTGGAATCTATCATCAGAAAATACAACGCGCGAATTCTCGAAGTGGACCGCATTTACACCATTATCGAAAAAACAGGACACACCAACGAAACGCAAGAATTATTTGAAGAACTCAACAAATTCAAAGTGTTGGAATTTGTGCGTTCTGGACGCATCGCGGTTACTAAATCGCCGAGAGAACGCCTTGTTGACCATTTGAATAGAGTGGAACAACGCCGTTTGGAAATGATAGAAAAACAAGTTCTCTAAACTTTAAGAGGAATATTGTTCCGTTAGGAACATAATATTGGTAGAATAATTTAGCAAAAAACAAACGAAGTCCCATTCGGGACGTAATATATTCAAGAAAATATTGCGTACCTATGACGCTGGTTTGTAAAGAGAGGAAAATAAAACGTAAATAATGAAAGGTATATATAATTTTCAAGTTCAACCTCAAGACGTTGATTTTCAGAAAAATATTACATTCATGTCGTTGGGCAATATCTTGCTCGATACAGCAGGAATGAATGCAGAAGCAAACGGTTTTGGACTAAAAAAACTTCAATCCATGAACAGCTCTTGGGTGTTGTCTCGGATTGCGATTGAAATAAATACAGTATTAACCGAAGACGAACATTTCTATGTGCAGACTTGGGTCGAAGATGTTGGCAGACTCGCCACTACACGTAATTTCAATATTTTGAATGATAAGAACGAAATTATTGGCGGCGCATGTTCCAATTGGGTAATGTTTGATATGGTTACTCGCCGTCCCATTGATTTATTGAGCATTGAAGGATTAAAAGAAGTAGCCGAGCAAGATTCCGGTACTATTGAAAAACCCATTCGATTGAGCGCTATCGGTGGAGAAAGCGTTGCCGAATTTACCGTTAAATACAGTGATATTGACATCAACGGCCATGTGAACAGTATCAGTTACGTACAATGGCTGTGCGATTTGTTTTCGCTCGATATGTATAAATCAAAACGCATTAAACGCCTTGAAATGAATTATATAAATGAAACATTTTGGGGAGAAGGCATTCAGATATATTACGAAGAAAAACAATGCGATGATTTTCATTTTGAAATAAGAAAAAGTGATAAACCCATTTGTAAAGCACGAATTTTGTGGGAAACTATTACCAAAAAGTGATTTTTCATAACAAATTAAAATAAATTATGAATCAAAATTGTAAAAGCATTATTAATTAAAATAAAAGTATTACTTTTGCGAATTCAAAAAATTTATGTTGATTTGTTGCATAAACAAATAATAAAATAACCAAACTAAAAAAGAATAAAAATGGCAGTAATGAATTTTGGCGGTGTTGACGAAAACGTAATTATCCGCGACGAATTTCCATTGGAAAAAGCAAAAGAAGTATTGAAAAATGAAACAATTGCCGTTATCGGTTATGGCGTTCAAGGCCCGAGTCAATCGCTCAATTTGCGCGACAACGGCTTCAACGTGATTATCGGTCAAGCTCCTGAATTCGCAAAAGAATGGAACAAGGCAAAAGCAGACGGCTGGGTAGAGGGCGAAACGCTTTTCAACATTGAAGAAGCCGCACAAAAAGGAACCATTCTATTATTTTTGGTTTCCGATGCCGCTCAAATCGCTGTGTGGCCACGCATTAAACCATATTTGACAGCAGGCAAGGCGTTGTATTTCTCTCACGGATTCGGCATCACTTACAAAGAGCGCACAGGCATTGTTCCGCCTGCCGACATTGATGTAATTTTGGTTGCACCAAAAGGCTCGGGAACTACACTTCGTCGTATGTTTTTGGAAAACAGAGGATTGAACTCTTCTTACGCTATCTTCCAAGATGCAACAGGTCGTGCAAAAGACCGTTGCATTGCATTAGGAATCGGCGTAGGTTCAGGATATTTGTTTGAAACTAATTTCAAAAACGAAGTATATTCTGACCTTACAGGCGAACGCGGAACGTTGATGGGCGCTATTCAAGGAATTTTGTTGGCACAATACGAAGTGTTGCGCGAAAACGGACACTCGCCATCAGAAGCGTTCAACGAAACAGTCGAAGAATTGACACAATCGTTGATGCCTCTTTTCGCCGAAAACGGTATGGACTGGATGTATGCTAACTGCTCTACTACTGCTCAACGCGGTGCATTAGATTGGATGGGACCATTCCACGATGCTACAAAACCTGTTTTTGAGAAATTGTACAAAGAAGTTGCTTCAGGCAACGAAGCGCAACGTTCTATCGACACCAATTCTAAACCTGATTATCGCGAGAAATTGGAAGTAGAATTAAAAGCATTGCGCGAAAGCGAAATGTGGCGCACCGGTGCAGTTGTTCGTAAGTTACGTCCGGAGAATAATTAAGAAGTTTACTGGATAAAACAAAAAATAGCAGGATTTTAATTCTGCTATTTTTTGTTTTTGGTATCATTACCTAATAATTAACATAAATTAAAAAAAACTTTGCGTCTTTGTGCCGTAGCGTCTTCGCGTTTAGTAAAAAAGCATTGTAAAGACCAAATTAAATATGAGTAGAACTTAAATTAATTATTCGTACCGCAACGCATTAATCGGGTCTAACGAAGCCGCTTTCATTGCCGGATACAATCCAAAGAAAATACCGATAACACCGCAAAATAAAAACGAAATAATAATAATCGGTACATTCAATACAACGGGCCAATTCAGAAAACCTGCACCAAGATACGACAACAGCAAACCGAGCAAAATGCCAATGATGCCACCAACGAGACTAAGCATCGTACTTTCGCACAAAAACTGCAATAAAATATCTCGGTTGTGTGCGCCGATAGACATACGCAGACCGATTTCTTTGGTGCGCTCGGTAACAGTTACAAACATAATATTCATAATGCCGATGCCGCCTACAACCAACGAAATGCCGGCAACGATAGCCAATAAGATAGTAAGAAATTTTCCGGTGGAATCCATTATATCAAGTATTTCCTGCTGTGTGCGCACGCGGAAATCATCGGGTTGTCCTGGTTTAATTCGGTGTTGAATGCGCAAAATCGATTCGATTTCACCAACAGCATCGTTTACAACATCTTCCGAAATTGCCGAAGCTACTATATTATGAACAAAATCGATGGCTAATATCCGCTTTTGAACCGTTGTGTAAGGCGCAATCACAATATCGTCTTGGTCTTGTCCCATTTGGTTTTGCCCTTTGGGAACCAATGTCCCGATAATTTTAAATGGTATTTTGCCGAAACGAATGGTTTCACCAATCGGATTTTCGCCGTTCGGAAATAAATTTTCAATTACCGTTTGCCCAATGATGCAGACTTTTGCGGCAGTTTTTACATCTTGTTCCGTAAAATTAGTTCCCGATTCTAGTTCGTATTTGCGAATGTCGAGCAAATACGTATTACCGCCCAAAATACTTCCGGGCGAATTGTTGGAACCCATTACCAGCTGTCCCGAAGCATTGACCACAGGCGAAGCCATACTGACATTTTTTGCCTGCTGCAAAATGGCATCAACATCTTTCGCTTTGAGCGATTGCACATTGCCTGAGCCTTGGCTCACGCCGCCTTGACGTTGATTATTACGCATTACGGTAATCAAGTTTGTGCCCATCGAAGAAATTTGGCTGTTAATGCTTTGAGAAGAACTTTGCCCCAAACTTACCATCGCAATAACCGATGCAATACCGATGATAATGCCGAGCATGGTGAGCAACGCTCGTGTTTTGTTTCGTAACAAAGCTTTATAGGCTATTTTGAGAAGATTAATAATATTCATAATTTTTTATTTACGATTTTAGATTGACGATTATTGAATTTTAGATTCCAGATTTACGATTAGTTAACGCAGAATATTTTTTTCAATCTAAAATCGTAAATCTAAAATCGTAAATCTAAAATCTAAAATTCAATAATCAGTATCAACAGGCAATGCTTTTAGAGCATCTGCTGCCGATTTGGTTTCTACAAGTATATCTTTTGTAATGTGTCCATCGCGCAGTTGAATAGTGCGTTTTGTAAAAATGGCAATATCAGGTTCGTGAGTTACGAACGCGATTGTTTTTCCTTCTGCGTTGAGTTTTTGGAAAAGGCTCATTATTTCGTAAGAAGTTCGCGTGTCGAGATTTCCCGTTGCCTCGTCGGCCAGTAAAATTACGGGGTCGTTGACCAGTGCGCGTGCAATTGCAACGCGTTGTTGTTGTCCGCCGGAAAGCTGATTAGGCATGTGATGCACACGATCTTGAAGTCCGACTTGTTCCAGCGCATGCAACGCACGTTCGTGCCTTTCCTTGGTCGAAATCGTATTATTGTACAACAACGGCAATTCTACATTTTCCAACGCAGATGTTCGTGCCAACAAATTATACGATTGAAAAACAAATCCGATTTTGCGGTTGCGTAAGGTAGATAATTCATCTTTGGTGCGTTGGCTTACTGAAACGCCGTCAATCAAATATTCGCCCGAAGTAGGTCGGTCGAGACAGCCGAGAATGTTCAATAGCGTTGATTTTCCACTTCCACTCGACCCCATTATGCTGATAAATTCGCCTTGTTCGATGTAAAAAGAAATGCCTTTCAATGCGTGTACTTCTTCACTTCCAACTTGAAATATTCGGCGTAATTCGGTTATTTCTATTATTTTGTTCATAAATTTGCCCCTCTAAATCTCCCCTCAAGGGGAGACTTTTTGTATTTGGAATATTTTCTGGTTTTTCATTATTCTTTATACGCTAAATCTTATTTAGCCCTTTCTTAAAGTCTCCCTTGAGGGAGATTTAGAGGGCTTTTATCGTCTTCCGCCTCTTTGTGGTTGCGGCATCAACGGATTAGCTGCGGCTTGCGCTTGTTTTTTTCTTTCTTGGACAACAGATAATATCACGGTTTCGCCTTCTTGCAAACCACTTTCTACGATGATGTTAACGCCGTCGCTCAATCCGGTTTTTACGCTGCGCTGTTCCAATCCTTCGGGTGTTTCAACCCAAACGCTTCTGCCACGCGATTTGCGGTCGGAAGCATCGGGCAATTTTTCGCCTTTTTTCAACATATCTTCGGTTGGTTGAAAGCGAAGCGCTTCGGTCAAAACCGTCAAACCTGTTTCGGATTGAGTAACAATGGTTACGCTGGCTGTCATTCCGGGAAATAATTTTTCGTCGGGATTTGGCGCTTCGATAATAACGGTATAAGTAACCACATTGCTCGTAACAGAAGGCTGAAGCCGAATTTGGCTGACAGTTCCTTGAAAAACATCATCGGAATAAGAATCAACCGTAAACGTAACTTTTTGGCCTACTTTTACTTGACCGATGTCGGCTTCATCAACATTGGCTTCTACCTGCATTTTTTTCAAGTCTTTGGCAATGGTAAATAGAGTAGGAGTGGAAAACGATGCGGCAACCGTTTGTCCTTGGTCAACAGCGCGATTAAGCACTACACCGTCGATTGGCGAATATATTTCGGCGTAACCCAAGTTTACTTTTGCTTGATGCAGGTTTGCTTTGGCATTTGCCAAACTTGTTCTGGATTGCGCCAACGAATTAGTTGCTTGCTCAAAAGCCGCTTGCGTAGCTGCTTTTACTTCAAAAAGCTGTTTGGTGCGGTCGAAATTCTGCTGGGCAAAAGTTAAATCGCTTTGTGCGCTGGTAAGACTTGCTTGTGCTTGTGTAACTCGTTCAATAAGACTTGATTTGTCTAATTCTGCCAACAATTCTCCTTTTTTGACCTGCGAATTAAAATCGACATAAATTTTTTCGATAACACCCGAAACTTGCGTTCCAATATCCACTTTATCAACAGGTTGCACATAACCTGTGGCGGTTATTGTTTGCTCAATAGTTCCTTTTTGCACTGTGGTGGTATTAAATACAATCTCTTCTTTTTTGCAACTGCGGAATAACATAAAAATGCCGATAATTCCGATAGCAATGATGGCAATTACAATCCAATTTTTTTTATTTTTCATGGTTTAATATTTATTTGCTGTTTTATTATTATTTATTATCAACTTTTTGAATATTTTTAATAGAATCTAAATAGGCTTTTTCGACTTCACTTAACGTTTTTGCTTGATATTTTTTGTATTCGTTTTCAGCTTTTGTTATGGCTTGTTCGTGACTTATTGTTCCAGTGCTTTGCAATAATTTTTCGCCGCTCATTGTTAAAATTCTATCCAAATGTTTTGCCCATTCTTCCATTGTCATGGCTTGTTCGCGTTCAGCTTGTCGTTCGGCAAAATCCAAATATCCCGAAACTATTTGTCCGAGCGAACGTAATTCTTTTTCGTTCAAATAATTTTTAGCAATTACCACATCTGCTAAATATGGACGAACGCCCGAAAAAGTCATTAATCCCATAAACTCTTTTTCGGCATCTGCTCTGTTAAATATCACTTCAGCAGCGGTTTGACCGTGAACGGCGTAGTGAATTTTGTTTTGCACTTTTTTGAAAAAAGCAATAGAAGCAGCGGCTTTTGGGTCGTAGTCAATACTTGTGGCGTAAATATCCAATATTTGACGGTAAAAAACCTTTTCCGAAGCGCGAATGTCGCGGATACGTTGTAAAAGTTCTTTCCAATAACCGCCGCCGCCAAGATTTTTCAATCGTTCATCGTCCATTGTAAAACCTTTGCGGATATATTCGTGAAGTCTTTTTGTTGCCCATTGGCGAAATTGAGTGCCGCGCAATGATTTTACTCGATAACCAACGGAAATAATGACATCAAGATTGTAAATATTTGTCGGCTTGGTAGAAAAATCGGAAATTCCGATTTTTCTCACGGTTTCTGATTCTTGCAATTCTTGTTCGGCAAAAACATTCAAAATATGCTCATTGATAGTAGAGCGAGATTTCTCAAACAATGTTGCCATATTGTCTATCGAAAGCCAAACCATTTCATCTTCAAACCGCACATCAACAGATATTTTTTCGTCTTCGGTTTTGAAGATAATTATTTCGTTATTTTTTAATTTTTCTATTTTATTCATTGCTACATTTTTATCGGCAAACCCATATACACATCTAAAATTTTACGCCTGAGCATAAAATTATATTTGTTTTGGATATAATCGTTCATGGCGCTGATGTAATTATTTTGCTGTTGCAGTAAATCTACTGCCGTAATAGCGCCTGCATTAAATTGCGCGCTGTAAACCTCAAATGTCTTAGAAAGAGCATTTTGACGAATATCACTTACTTTATATCGGTTGAATGTGGAAACCACATTTTGATACTCAATCGCCACATTTTGCATAATGCTCAATTCTGTTTGGCGTTTGTCTAATTCTGCCTGTTTTACGGCAATGCGGTTTTGCGTAACTTTTGTTTTGGTGCGGTTGTTGTTGTAAATTGGTACGCTGAGCGATAATCCGACCTGCTGATTAAACCTGTCGGAAAGTTGTGTGCCGAAATTGGCATAATCGGGCGAATGTCCTGTGCCAACGCTTCCCGACAAACTCAACGTTGGTAAATAACTCGACTTGGAGATTTTCACATTCATTTGCGCAATATCAACATTATATTGGCTTATTTTCAATTCGGGCAACGTGCTAAGTGCATAACTGATAACGTCTTGCATTTCGGGCATAATGCTCATGGAAATAAAATCCGCCGTATCGGGTTGAATAACTACCAATATTTCGGACGGATTCATGGAAAGCAGATTTTTGAGTATCAACAAATTGTTGTTGCGCGTGATTTCGGTATCGTTAATGTTGTTCAAATCGTTGGCATATTGCGCTTCGAGCAATAAATAATCGCTTTCGAGAATCGCGCCAACGCGGAATTTTTCCCTTCCTTGATTTGCTTGTTCGGCACTTGTTTCGATAATAGATTGCTGATATTTAAGCATTTCGTCATTTCCTAAAATGGAGAAAAACACTTGCAATATCTGAATAGTCAAATTGTTTTCGTACAAATAGGTTTGGTAAGCCGATTGTTCCATAATGAGCTTGTTTTGCTCAATGGTTTTGTTAATCGCACCGCCTTGAAACAAAGGCATTCGCGCGCTCAATCCATAGCTTCCGCTCCACACATTTGAATTGTTTTTGCTGTTGCTCCAACCTTCGCTCAATGAGCCGCTTACGTTCGGCAAACGCTCCATTTTTGATTGTTGAAAACTTGCTTCGCGCGATTGTTCGGTTAAAAGCATCGTTTGTCTGTTGTAATTATTCCAAAAGGCGTAATCCAAGCAATCTTCGAGCGTAAAATGATATGTTTGCGCCGACATCGCCACCGCAAACATTGCAATAATAATAGAGAATGAAAATTTCTTCATATTCTGTTTTTTTATTTTCTGTACAAATATAAGTTTTTGACGATAATAAAACAGAAAAGTTTAATGGATTGTTGTGAATTTTCTTACTTTTGTTAAAAAAAATTAGCCCACAAAGCCACAAAGTTCACTAAATAAACATTCTTGGACAAGCCAAGCGGCATAGCCGAGCGGTGTTCTTTGTGTCTTTGTGGGATATAAAACAACAACCATGAAAACCGATTGGAAAGACCTTTTGCAAAATTCTCTATCCGAAGAAGATAAGAAAGAAATAGCCGAAATTCAAGAAAAGCAAGCCAAAGAGCCGAAACCTGCGAAAAAGCAACATTTTCGTATAGAGATAGATAAACGTCAAAAAGGCAAAATAGCTACGCTCATTACAGGATTCGACGGCACAACAGACGAATTGGAGAAACTCGCCAAAACCTTAAAAGTAAAATGCGGAAGCGGTGGCTCGTGTCGCGACGGCGAAATTCTGATTCAAGGCGATGTGCGCAACAAAGTAGAAACGTTGCTCAACGAAATGGGACATAAAACAAAAAAGATTTAGAAATTGTTTGGCGTTGGTTCTGCTGTTAGGCGTAGGCTCTGCCTACGTCTACATTAAAAAGCAAGTTTCCAACTTGCAAAAAAAAAGATAAAAATATGAGTACAGGTTATCGCATAACAAACCAAGAAAGTGTTTATTTTGTAACTTTTCAAGTAATAGAATGGATAGATGTTTTCAGTAGAAAAACCTATCGTGATATAATTTTGGAAAGTTTACAATATTGCCAAAAAAATAAAGGGTTGGAAATCTTTGCATTTGTGATAATGACAAATCACGTTCATTTGATTTTCAGAAGCTCTATTGGAAAGTTGAGCGATACAATTCGCGAATTTAAAAGTTTCACGGCACGGCAAATTCTCGACGATATTATGGATAATCCGCAAGAAAGCCGTAAAAAATGGATGTTGAATTTATTTGTATTTTCAGCAAGAAAGAATAGATGTAGCGAACAACATCAATTTTGGACACACGAAAATCATGCGGAAGAAATATTTAGTAATAAATTTCTCGAACAAAAAATCAATTACATACACGAAAATCCGATACGCGCAGGTTTTGTTGCAAAAGCGGAAGATTATTTGTATTCGAGCGCTGCTGCTTATGCAGGCGAATATTGTTTGTTAAGTGTGAGTGTTGTTAAATGATTTTTTGTAACCTTACAAGTTGGAAACTTGCTTTTTTAATGTAGAGACGTAGGCAGAGCCTACGCCTAACACAGAGACAACGCCCAACAGCACAAATAAAAAAAATTAATTATGCTCAACATCTATCGCGCATCTGCTGGCTCGGGAAAAACGTACAAACTCACTTCCAAATACTTGGAATTGCTGTTTCAAAACGCACAGCAACCGCACCGAAATATTTTGGCGGTAACTTTTACCAACAAAGCGACCGACGAAATGAAATCGCGCATTTTGTTGGAGTTAGACACATTGGCTTCGGGCAGAGAATCGGCTCATTTAAAGGAACTTACTGAAAAATTTCATTGCTCGGAACACGACGTAAAAATCAATGCGAAAAGCATATTAATAAATATATTACATGACTATTCGCGTTTTGCTGTAAGCACGATTGACAAGTTTTTTCAACAAATTGTTCGCGCTTTTGCTCGCGAAATCGGTTTGCAAGGCGGTTACAATGTAGAGCTCGACCAAGAAGGCGTACTTTCATTTGCCATTGACAAAATGATGTTCGATTTGGACAAACCCGAACATAAACAATTACTAAAATGGCTGACCGAATTTTCGGAAGAGCGAATTGAAAACGGCGAAAAATGGGATATTCGTTTCAATATTAAAAATTTTGCTTACAAACTGATTTTCAACGAAAAATATAAGAATCTCGGTAATCATATTTCAGAAAAATTGCAGGACAAAGATTTTTTGAAAAACTACAAAGCCGAATTGCACGCCATAAAAAAAGAGTTTGAAACAAACATTAAACATCTGGCAGAAAAAGGTTTGACGATAATTGAAAATCACGGTTTGCAAACCACCGATTTCAAAAATGGCGTAAATTCGCCGTTCAACAAACTTTATAAACTCAAAAAAGGCGAATTTGAATTGACCAAAACTTTTCTTGAATTGCCTGATAATGTGGATAATTGGTTTACGAAAAAAAGTCCGAACGAAACCGAAATTAAAAACGCTTTTTACGGCGGATTAAATGATTGTATCAAAGAAATCGTTGATTTTTACGAAAAAAATCTTCCGCATTTTCTTTCTGCTGATGTGATTACCAAAAATTTTTACACGCTCGGCATTTTGGCGGACATTGACAAGCAGGTAAAAACGTATCTCGAAGAAAATAATTTGATATTGCTTGCAGACGGCAACAGCTTGCTGAACAAGATAATAGACGACAGCGATACGCCGTTTATTTATGAAAAAACAGGCGTGAATATTGACCATTTTATGATTGACGAATTTCAAGATACTTCGGCAATGCAATGGGAAAATTTTCGTCCGTTGATAAAAAACAGTCTTTCGTTTGGACTTGAAAATCTGATAGTTGGCGATGTAAAACAAAGTATTTACCGCTGGAGAAATTCCGATTGGGATTTGCTCGACAGTCAAATTATCAATGATTTTTCGCCACAGCAAATCAAGGAAGAAACGCTCGGCGAAAATTGGCGCAGTCGTAAAAATATCATCGAATTTAACAATGTTTTTTTTGAAACTGCCAGCGAAAAACTGCAAGCAGAATTGGGCAGTGAAAAAATCGGAAATGCGTATAAAAAACTTCGTCAACAGCTTTCGCCGAAAACAAAATCGGGTGGGCGAGTGTCGGTCGAATTTATCAAAAAAGACAAAGAAACGAATTGGAAAGACGAAGTTTTGCAGAAAATTCCGCCGATTTTAGAGGAATTGCAACGAAATAATTATCAGCTCAAAGACATTGCGATTCTCGTGCGCGGAAATGAAGACGCGAAAAAAATTGCCAATTATTTGCTCGAATATAAAAATCTGAATCCCGATTCGGCGTACAAATACGATGTGATTTCTAACGAAGCGTTGCAAATTTCCAATGCCGAAAGTGTTCGTTTTATTGTTGCGTTACTTAGGTTTTTGCAAAATAAAGAGGACAAAATTAGTGAGAAAATCATAATCCGTCATTGCGAGGAGGAACGACGAAGCAATCTCCTGCCAAATGCGTTTCTCTTTTCTCTGGATTGCTTCGCTATCGCTCGCAATGACGGATTATTTGAACTTATTGAGGATATTATTGCTCGTTTTGATTTAGGAAAAAAGGAAAACGAAAGCGTGTTTTTACTGGCGTTTCAAGATTTGGTTTTCGATTTTGTGAGTCGGAATAATGCCGATGTTTCCGCATTTCTGAAATGGTGGGACGAAACAGGCGTGAACAAAAGTATTGCTTCGCCCGAAGGTCAAAACGCGATTCAAATAATGACCATTCACAAGTCGAAAGGACTTGAACGTGAAGCAGTTATTGTGCCGTTTGCGAATTGGGCTTTCGACCAAAAAGCAAATACTGTTTTTTGGTGCGAGCCGACAGTTGCGCCGTATAATCAGCTGGAAATTATACCGATACCTTATGCTGCGAAACTCGAAAATACGATTTTCCGCGAAGATTATCTGCAAGAAAAAACATATTCGTATATTGATAATCTCAATATTGCTTACGTGGCGTTTACGCGGGCAAAAAGCGAACTTTTCGTGTTTGCCGAAGAGCCGACAACAAGCGGAATAAAAACTATCGGCGATTTGCTGTATGCTGTTTTGCAAGAAAAACCCGAAATTTTGTACCAAGACGAAACGAAAAAATCGGCAAAAGAAGAAACAAAAATACAGGAAATAAAACTTCAACAGTATGTTTCGAGCGGTGGAAGCGACAGCCGATTACGATTGCGTTTGCGCAGTGAAAATTATTTTGGCGAAAGCGGAAAAAAGATAAATTACGGCACTGTTATGCACGAAATATTGAACAATATAAAAGTTGTTGCGGATATTGACAACGCCATTGCCGAAGTCGTCAGAGCTGGAATGATTGATGTTTCGGAAAGCAACGAAATAAAAGAAAAACTGTTTCGATTTCTCCGTAATCCGATTGTAACAGATTGGTTTTCGGACAATTACACTGTATTAAACGAAGCCGATATTATAACGCCAAACAGCACTATTTACAGACCAGACAGAGTGTTGATTAATGAAAAAAACGCCATTGTGATTGATTATAAATTTGGCGAAAAAGAAGAAAAGAAATATCACAAACAAGTAAAAAATTATATGCAACTCATTGAAAATATGGGATATGAGACGGAAGGTTTTATTTGCTATGTGGAGTTAGACAAGATAGAAAAAGTGCGTATATTTGAAAATTATTAGTAAGTAACGAATTGTATAAATATAATTAAAACAAATATGGAATTAAAAATTACAAACACAACAGAAACTTTTGAGAGTTGGCTTGAAAAAAGTTTTATTGATGATGAATTAAGGAGGATTTTAGTAAAATCTTCAATTTTAATTGTCCCTTACGAAAATTTGCGTGATACAAAAATTCCACCATTCCCCGTTGGAACAGAGAATGTATTACGCTATTTTCAAGAACATTTACCACAAGAACAAGCGATCGATATTTGCATATCTGATGAAGATTATCGAATATTTGAATTTAATAGTCATTACAAAAAAATTGGCAAATTTGTTGTGTTAGTAGTTGCAATACCTGCTTTTGTAAATGTTTTATCTTCTTATGTATATGATACTTTCATTAAAATGGATGAAACAAAACCACAAATTCAAGTTATTGATAATTCTACTTACAATACAACTATAAATCATATTAGCACCTTAACCGATAAGAAATATTTAGAACCAACGCATATAGAATTTTCTGTTACAGTAATAGACACAGATGGCGTTTCAAAAAATATTAGTTATGAAGGTCCTGCCACAGAAATTGATAATGTATTAAAAGCATTGAAAGAATATGAAAAATGAAGAAATTATAAGAAAACTGAATGATATATCTAATCAAAGTTTTTCGCTTGAAGATTTAAAAAACGAACTACAAAAGGTAAAAGAAGAGTTTGTTAAACAAAACAATCAAGAAAGCGCGAAACAAATTTGGATTTATCAAACTATCATTGATATTCATATTTCATATAGAAAAGCGTTTAGTTTGCTAAAAGATAAAAAGCATTATGACGGTTGGTGTGAGCTTGAAAGGACAGAAATTGAATTAGGCTTTTTAAAAAAGCACTTTCAATATGACAAAGAGTGTTTTTATTTATTCCATATTGAAAAGGCTGTAAAGAACTTACAAGTGATTTTTCCATATAGACTATTCAGTAGTAGTGAAATTTTGATAGAAGAAGCGGAATGTAGTGTATGCAATCAAAGAATTTCAATACGGAAACCTTGTGGACATATAGTTGGTGAAATTTATAATGGCGAAATGTGCCACAGAATAGTAACAAAAATTGGAGATATATTTGGCATTGCTCTTGTTTCTAATCCTGAAAATAAATTTGCAGTTTTATTTCTAACAGATGAAAAAACAGGCGAACGAATAGACCAATATAATTACCAAGCTGTAAATTATTTATTTGGCTTTATTGAAAATCCATACGAACAATGGGATTTAGAAGTAACACAAAGAGTAATTTCTGAAAAAGAATATGGGAATATTAGTAGGAATGATGATTGCCCTTGTGGTTCAGGTAAAAAAATCAAAAAATGTTGCTTGGAAACTATTGGAAAAAAATATGCCCATTTTGAATTTATCGTTAAGAACCCAAACAATGAAACAAAATTTTTCAATAGCACATTGAAAAGAAAGTAATACCTGCTACTAACACGTTAAATGTTTATTTTGGATAATCTAAAACCAAATTATCCAACAACTTACAATACAATTCAATTCCTTCGCGGATTTCTTGAAGTTCGATACATGGAAAACAAAGACTATCCATAAGAATCAGAAAAAGACAATCTAAAAAACGTAATATAAATCAAAAAGTCGTTCCAAAAAATGTAATTTAACACAAAAAGTCGTTCCAATAATGTGATTGTTCCAAAAAATTGTATCTTTGCATTTTCAAAAAAGAAATAATATGAGAAGAATATTGTTGGAAAAATTGAAACAATGGAAGAACAGCAGTACACGGCAACCGCTTATTCTTCGAGGTGCGCGTCAGGTTGGTAAAACTTGGCTGATGAAAGAGTTTGCCAAAACCGAATACGAAAATTTCATTTACGTGAATTTTGAGTTCGACGAAGATATAAAAACGCTCTTTGAAGCCGACCTTAATCCCGAACGCATTTTATTGCATTTGAACGCATTTTCGGGCATAGAGGCAAAACCGCATACAACATTGATTATTTTTGACGAAATTCAGGAAGCCAATCGTGGTCTTACTTCGCTGAAATATTTTTCTGAAAATGCACCTGAATATCACGTTATTGCAGCAGGCTCTTTGCTTGGAATCACGTTGCACCAGCACGTTTCATTTCCTGTTGGAAAAGTTGATTTTTTGGATTTATATCCGCTCAATTTCTATGAATTTCTTTGCGCTATCGGACAAGAACGTTTTGCTGAATTGATAAAAACAGATGATTTTCAGATGATTACTTCATTCAAAATAAAATATACGGAATGGCTGCGACAATATTATTATGTGGGCGGAATGCCTGCGGTGGTGGTTTCATTTGCCGAAAAGAAAGATTTTGTAGAAGTTCGTGCTATTCAAAAGAAAATTTTAGACGCTTACGAAAGTGATTTTTCAAAACACGCGCCTGTCGAAATTGTGCCGCGTATTCGCCTTGTTTGGAACTCTATTTTGCCTCAACTTGCCAAAGAAAACCGCAAGTTTATTTACTCAAAAATACAAAAAGGAGCAAGAGCAAGAGAATTTGAATTGGCAATGGCGTGGCTGCTCGATTGCGGATTGATAAAACAGGTTTTTCGCGTTACAAAACCTGATTTACCATTGAAAGCATACCTCGATTTTTCGGCTTTCAAACTCTTTATGGTTGATGTTGGGCTTATGGCAGCAATGGCAGAATTAGACGCAAAAACGCTTGTGAAAGGAAGTGAAATCTTTGAAGAATTTAAAGGCGCACTGACCGAACAATTTGTTTTTCAGCAACTTATACAAAATGAGAGTTTCGTAATTGCTTATTGGACTTCTGACAGTTTAAAAGCAGAAATTGATTTTCTTGTTCAATATTCAAATGATGTGATTCCCATAGAAGTAAAAGCCGCTGAAAACCTGCAAGCAAAAAGTTTGCAAACATTTTACCAAAAGTACAATCCCAACACTGCAATCAGAACTTCATTATCTGATTATAGAAAAGAAACTTGGCTTACAAACGTACCGCTTTATGTAATAGGCAATTATTTAAAGAATAAATAGAAGAATATAAAAACAACCTGTTGTGCATTTAGAAAATGTGTCTTTAATACCGTTAGGAATGAAAATTTGGCACAAATATTTTTCTGAAAACAAGTTAGTTACAATTTCATCTCTAATTCACAACAGGTAAAAACAATAAATTTTTACTCTTCTAAAACCAAATTATCCAACAACTTACAATACAATTCAATTCCTTCGCGGATTTCTTGAAGTTCGATGTATTCGTCTGCTGTATGAGAACGAGCAGAATCTCCAACGCCCATTTTTATTGTCGGGCAATCAAGATATGATTGGTCAGACACAGTTACAGAGCCATAAGGCTTCAAACCCAATTCGATAGCTCTTTGCACAATCGGATGTTCGTGTTCTATGTGAGAAGAATTCAATAGGAAAGAACGTGCTTTCATTTCACACGCAGGAAAGGTTTTTTGAAGCGTTTCAAAAATTTCTTCGTTGCTATAACATTCGTTTGTCCGAATATCAACGACAAATCGACAACTGTCGGGAATAACATTGTGCTGTGTGCCTGCATTCACTTGTGTTACTGTGCATTTTACCGCTCCAACAAGATTGGAGATTTTCGGAAAAACAAAACCATTGAGCGATTCTATAATCGGAAGCGCCTTTATCAACGCATTTTCTCCTTCCTCGCGAGCGGCGTGTCCGGAACGTCCTTTTACTTCGCAATCGAGCACCATTAATCCTTTTTCTGCCGTTGCCGGTTGCATCATTGACGGTTCGCCGATTAGTCCGAAAGTAATCTGCGGAAGTCTTTTGCACATATATTCCATTCCGTTGGCGCCCGAAATTTCTTCTTCGCAAGTTACCAAATATATAAAATTATTGGGTTGCGGACGATTTGTCAAGTAAGCAAAAGCAGCGGCAAGCGAAACAAGGCTTGCACCGGCATCATTGCTTCCCAAGCCATACATTCGTTCTTCAACAAAAGTCGGCGTAAAAGGCTCGTATGTCCAACCGCTGACCGGTTTTACCGTATCAATGTGCGAATTCAGCAGAATGGTTGGTTTAGCCAGATTAAAATCCAGACTAACAGCTATCAGATTCAGTTTGTCGCGATTCGTTTTTATCCCGATTTGCAAAAGAGCTTGTTCGTAATAACGAATAGCATTTTCTTCTTCACAGCTAATTGAAGGAATGGAGATTAGCTTTTGCAACGTTTCGACAGCCCAATTTTTAAGGTTTTCCATGAGGAAAGTTATCAAGATTTTCGACAAAGATATTTGATTTTTTGATTGCGCGATATTTTTTTTGCTACTTTTGTAATCTAATTACCCCTAAATCCCCTAAAGGGGACTTTTAAACGTCCGTCAGGAAAAGTCCCCTTTAGGGGATTTAGGGGTTTGAAATTTCAAATTATGCGTTATTTGGTTGAAAGAAAAGATTTGATGTTCGGTAAAAAAGATATTTTTATGTCCATGTTTGCGGAGTTCGTTATGGGCATTTTTGACATCAATAAACTGAATAAATTGTATGACGATTTATATGATGCCGGCGATAATTTTACAACGGCTTTGCTGGATTCGTTGAATGTTGAAGTTATCGCATCGAAAAACAGTCGTAAAAATATTCCTGGTTCCAGCGCCGCTATTTTGATTGCCAATCATCCGACAGGCGCATTGGACAGCATCATGATGCTTGACGTACTGACCAAAATTCGTCCCGATGTAAAATGTGTGGGCAATTTTCCGTTGAACAGGATTGAGCCGTTGGAAAAATATTTTATTACTGATTCCAACGAAAAAACGGCTAATAGTCAATCTATTGAACATCTCAACAATGGTGGATTATTGGTTATTTTTCCTGCCGAAGAAGTTGCCACCTGGCAAAAAGGAATGTTGAAAACGGAGGATAAAAAATGGGAAAATTCGATTTTGAAATTTATTCAAAAGGCAAAGGTGCCTGTTATTCCTGCTTGGATTGAGGCAAACAACAGCCTTATGTTTCATTTGGCAGGAAAGATTGCGCCGATGTTGCGCACGGCAATGCTTCCTCGTGAACTTTTCAAGAAGAAAAATAAGAAAATTCACATCAGAATTGGCTCTTCAATAAGACCTCAAACAGCTTCTGAGCTTAGTTTAAAAGAATACGGAAATTACTTGCAGGCAAATGTCAATTATTTGCAAAAGGAGAAAAAAGAGCGGAAAAAGATACTGAAAACTTTTGTCGGAAATAATTCACAGCCTGTTTCAAACATTATCGAGCCTGTTCCTACTGAACTGATTTGCAAAGAAATAGAATCAATTCGCAACAGCAGTTATATTTTGTCTATTGATAGTTACGAATTATTTTTTGTTGCGCCGAATACTGCGCCAAATCTGTTGAAGGAAATCGGTCGTTTAAGAGAATTGACATTTCGCAATATTGGCGAAGGAACAATGCAAGAAGTTGATAATGATAACTATGACACTTATTATCATCAACTGTTTATTTGGGATTCGTCGGCTTGTGCCATTGTCGGCGCTTATCGAATGGGTTTGGGCGACAATATTTTGAAACAGCACGGTATTCAAGGGTTTTATACAAATTCGCTTTTCCGCATGGAAGAAGCGATGAGTTTGTATCTCCAAAAAACGATTGAATTAGGTCGTTCGTTTGTTGCGGAAGAATATCAGCGGAAAGCGCTTCCGTTGCTGTTGCTTTGGAAAGGAATTCTTCACGTTCTAATTACTAATCCCGAGTATGAATATTTGTTGGGCGCAACATCTATTGCCGGAAAATATGCTTCCGCTTCCAAGTTGATTATTGCCAATTACTTGAAAAAATACCATGGCAACGAAAAATTATCTGCATTCATCAAGCCTGTGAATGGCATAAAAGAAATTCAAACGGCATTTGATTTATCATTGGTAGAAAATATCGAATCAATCGAACTAATCAATAAACTTATCATGGATATTGAAGAACAGGAACGCGCAATTCCTGTTTTAATCAGAAAATATCTTCAATTAAACAGCCGTGTGCTTGCCTTCAATGTTGATCACGATTTTTGCGATGCTCTTGATGCTTTGATGCTTCTCGAAGTAAAAGAAGTTCCCGAAGATGTGATAAAAATGGTTAGTCGGTAGAACGCAAATGACACAAAAAACGCAAATTTACGCAAATCAACTAATTGTCATTGCGGGCTTGACCCGCAATCTTATTACTTGGGAGATGCTGAAACAAGTTCAGCATGACAAAAGAAAGAAACTTGCGTAAATTTGCGTTTTTTCCGTCATTCAACCGTGTAGCCTTTTGCCTTAGCAAAAGCCAATATCGAACTATTAATAGCTTTTCCGAGGTCGTCGCCTGCGTTGCCTTCTTTTTTCATTTCATTATCAATGTACGCTTGTCTTTTTTGGGCGAGTGAAGCTATTTCTGACTGTATCGCGGTGCGTTCTTTTTCTTTTTGCACGATAATTGTTTCTATTTCTTGCTTGCTTTTGTTTTGTAATTCGGCTGGTAATTCTTCTTTTTTGATTTCCGCCAGTGCATTTTTATCATCTTTATATTTATCCACCAAATCCCACGAATCATTTTTGTAAACAGATTTTGACTTGCTGATAGCGCGCGAAGTGTAATTTTCTTTCGACATCATTTCGGCATTGGCGTCTTGTGCCATTTGGTTTTCCTTTTTTGCACTTCCCAAAGCGCCGTAGCTGATGTAAGTGTCGTTCAGTTTTCGATTGTAGTCACTTATTCTATCGTCGTAAGGAGTAGAAATATAGCGGACGCGCGCATCGCTGTCTATATTAAAATATCCCACTTATATACTTTAATGTACCAACAAATTGAGTTAGTTTAAAAGTAAATGTTTCCTGTTTTTAGTTGTTGTCGATTATCAATAGCCTGTTGACCGTGAATATTTGATGCACTTTCTTCTGATACAGAATCTTGAAATAAAACTTCACGGGTGTCCCAAACATAAATTGCAAATCTCGCCCAACGTACTTTTTTGAATAATATATAGAAATACTGTCGGTTTTCATGCTCTATAAAATGTACCAATAGATTATTTCGTAAAGCTAGCATAGAGAAATTTGTTAACTTTGTGAGAAAATAACATTACATATATGGAAATGAAAAACGTGACATTAGCTGATGCATTTACACAGGAAGAACTGCAACATTATTTCAATATTCTCGAACCGAAAGTTTGTCCTATGCATCATAAACCTGCAACATTATCTTTTGAAAATGGTATCTTCAAACTTAATGTTTGTTGCAATGAACTAATAACGCTTGTGCGACTTCAAATATCTGAACAAATGGTTAATCCAAATCACGAACAGTAAAAATAACAGCTGCATTGATTGTCATTTCATCGGTCGCATTATGCTGTTCCTTAAATTTGTTGACGAGTTCGATAAATTCTTCCAATGATTCTTTTGCAACTATCTTTGTTGGAATTAAACCTACAGTTATAGATTGAGGTTCTGTTCCTGTTGCTTTCGATTTATCATTCATAAATGCAAATGGTATTAGTGATTACTTAAAATACACCGTAATAAATTTACTTTGATTTGGTAAGTTTGTCTTGAATCCAGCTTTCATTAATTTTTCGTTAACCATTACAGCAACATTATGACCTCCATTACATCGGATTTTGATGCCATGCTTGAAACTATCGACATTGATGCATCGTTGTTCATGAGTAGATACTGATTCAAAAACACGCTTAATTCCTTTTATTAGCTCAACTTTGTCTGGTTCGTTGGATAATTCATTAATAGCATCTTCGTATGACAAATCCAAAATAGCTTCGATACCATCGATTATGCTGTTGTAATGCTCTTCGAAATACCTCGAAATAGCATTTGATATACGCTCTCCACCCTTTAATGGCAAATAATTGTCATTTGCCCGTATTTCGTTAGTAAAGAAATGGTCAGCAATGTAAAATCTGATTTTCTCTCCTTGCTCTTTAGATAGTTCACTTTCGTCAATTACTTGGCGACTATCCCAAATCCATATAGCATATCCGAATGTACCATCATCTAATTCTATAACGCCAATATGCATCCACGGTTCAAGTTTAATTTTCGAATTCAATACATCTTTTACGAAACTATTGCGTTGAGAGAATATTGTTAATGCTGACATTATAATATGATTTTAAGTGTTATAGAAATATATCGTTGACTATTCATAGTTACAAGTCTGCCTGAGAATATTTGCGATGGCTTTCATTCTTTTCATGGGTAATCCAAGATAAATAGTATCCTCTAATTTTAAATCTCCATTCAATAGCATATTTACAATTTCTAAATCTGTTGATTCCTTTCCAATTTTACGAAAAGACTTATCATCAAAATCATTTAGCTCTTTCATGTATTTTGTAAATGATTTTATCGAATCAACAACAATTGTTATCATATTCATTGAATTTTCATTAAAAACACTCAATACTCTTCGAGTGTAAACTCCTCATATTTACATTATTATAAGATTTAACTTTATTTAACAATTCTGCATTCATTGTAGTTTGCATTTTTAATACATTGATTTTTAACAAGTTAAAACTTTTTATTATATTTATAATACAAATACTAACCTAAAAATGGTGAAAAATTCATATCAACATCTGTATTATCTGATTTTTACAAAATGGTATACATATAATGCAAAGAATAAAGTCATTTATACATCTAATAAAAGCTTTACATGATAAGAAATCATGTATGGAATTTTTAGAGGATTATAGATGGCATGGCATTCCAGTATGTCCACATTGTAATTGTCAATCAGAAAAACATTATAAACTAAAAATAAATGGAGAATTTAATGGATTATACAAATGTAGAGATTGTAGAAAAAGGTTTACTGTAACAATAGGTACAATATTTGAAGGTAGTAATGTTTCCTTAGAAAAATGGTTCTATGCCATATACGTATTCTTATCACACAAGAAAGGAATAAGCAGTGTCCAATTGTCTAAAGACGTTGGTGTTACCCAAAAGACAGCATGGTTTATGCTTGTCAAAATACGACAAAATCTTACTGATTCGGCATATGACATGGCCTATAATCTCGAAGGGGAAGTCCAAGTAGATGAGACTTATATTGGGGGTAAGAGCAAAGGTCGTTTTTGGCAAAATCAGGGAAGGAGTCTTAAACAGAAAATTCCTGTAGTTGGTTTACTAACAAAAGATAAAGTTTATACATTTGTTGTTAAGGATGCAGAGGGGCCTACATTAAAAGGAATCATTTATTACTGTATAAAACTTGGGTCTACTGTTGTAACAGATGGATGGCAAGGTTATCGAGGATTATCTATGCGCTATAATCATAAAGTCGTAAGGCATACCAAAGGTATCTATGTAAACAAAGAAGGCTTCCATACTAATGGAATTGAGGGGTTTTGGTCACATTTAAAACGTGGAATTAAAGGAACCTATCATGCAGTAAGTCATAAATATTTACAACTATATTGCAATGAATTTGCATATAGATATAATACAAGAAAATTAGATGATATACAAAGATTTATGCAATTTTTACCAATAGCCAATAAAAAATTGAAGTATTCTAATTTGATTTATGAAAACATATAATCTAAAAGTTTCTTATCTTTGCATTGTCCTTTTGGACAATATATTTTTAGGAAGCGTTTAGTGCTTTGTCTCAAGTGTGAATCTGGACAATTCAAGCTGTGTTGAGAAAATGGGCGAAGACGTTCTCCTTTTGGTTTGCATATTACACTGACGTGTTGATATACAACCAAAGGCGTGAACTGATTTTCTTGTATTCAACACAGTGGTTGTCCAGAACCAACACTTGATATAAGTCTAACAGTCTCACGCCTCTTACATTTATAAAATTCTACTTTGAGACTGGGGAGAACAAATAACAATTTATTATGAAAAAGAAATTTTTGATTTATGTGGTATGTACATGTTTAATGTACTCGTGTGGAATCCCTAAAGAAAGGGGTGTTACTGTTTCCGATGTAGATATTTCGGGAACAATAAAAGATTTTGTCAAAATTGTAGATGGAACATATACATTTACAAATAGTGGCAGGGAAGCATTTATAACTGTTCAGTTTGAGTTAATCGAAGAGCCTTATCAACCTCTTTGTCTTGTTACTTGGGAGCAATATCGTAAAAATCCGGAATTGAGGCTTAATGCAGTAGGTAAAAATGAACAGATTTTTGACACAGGTATTTATGGCTTTGATGTAGAGAAAGAACAATTACAGAAACTTGCGGATTTACTTTCGGGTAACGTTGGCGATAAAAAGAGTATTTCTTTTAAATGGCGGTACTTTGGACAAGACAAAGAAATAGGAGCAAAAATTTTCAAAGAGGCAACATCTTTTGAAATAATAGAAGATGCATTTGTCTATTGTGACGCTTATGCTGAAATGGTAGAAAATGGAATGATAAAACTGACAAATGATAACAACGAAAAAACAGTTACTTCTTCAGGTGGAGAAAATTGGGACGAATTATTGAATAGCTATGAAAAATATGTAAACCAATACATTAAGTGTATAAAGAAAATCAATGAAGGAGATATATCTGTAATGATTGAATATGCAGATCTTTTAGAAAAAACAGCAGATTTGAGTGAGAAAATGGAAGATGCTAAAGGTCAGTTATCTTCTACACAAATGAAGCGATATTTAGACATTACAAACAAATTTACAAAATGTATGATAGATATTGTAGAATAAAGCTACTTTGATACAATCTAATGAAAACAGCCACCTCTTTTGAGGTGGCTGTTTTGTTTAACAAGGCAAAAATGTTAATTTTTGTCAATAATTTACAATCTCAAAACTAATAATTATCGAAAATCAAATTTGAAAAATACTCATTGATACATACTCGCTCACTTCAAAAACTAATAGTATGTATACAAAAAATGAAAATGACATTTACGAGTATGTCTGAAAAATTGAAACTGATTTATCAGTTTATCAACGAAAAACCAATGCTAAAGTTTTTAATTGAAAATCATCTGTTGGATATCTTAGAAATAGTCCAACGAATTATCGATTATTTTTAGCCATTTACTTAAACCCACTTATTTTATGGATAAGTGGGTTTTTACCTTGTTATTTAATAATACAATAACGATTTAATTTAAAGTATATAGATGGGTAATAAATTTATAGATATTGAGATATTTGCTTCGCGATATTGATAGATATTAGGATATTAATAGAGCGCGGTTATCTCAATATCGCGACCGCAGGGAGTAAGTATCAACAAATATCGCCGAAGGCAAATATCCATTAATATCGCGAAGCAAATATCTATAAATATCCCAACACATGAAAACCATTAAAAGCGTTATTGTCGAAGACGAACTTTCGGCTCGTGAAGCCTTAAAAAGTTACTTGTCAAAATATTGTCCGCAAATCGAAATCATTGGCGAGGCGCACAATGCCAAAGAAGCGGTTTCTTTGTTGCACGAATTACAACCTCAATTGGTTTTTCTCGATGTAGAAATGCCTTTTGGAAACGCTTTCGATGTGCTCGACGGTTGCAAAGACCTTTATTTTGAAACGATATTTGTAACCGCTTATTCGGAATATTCATTGCGGGCATTAAATCAAAGTGCGTCATATTACCTGTTGAAACCTGTTAATATAGAAGAATTGATACTAGCGGTGAATAAAGTTCAACAACACATTATAAATAACGAAATTGTTGATAGAAATAGAATACTGCTTGAAAATTACCGTGAATCGCATCCCGAAAAACAACAAGTAATTCTACCTACGCTCGAAGGTTTTGAGGTCGTAAAAATGGAAGATATAATCCGCCTGCAAGGAAACGGAAATTTTACGGATATTTATTTTAATAATAAAACAAAGAAAATGGTTTGCCGTTTTTTAAAGCATTTTGAAGAAATTTTGCCGTTGCCTTTCGTTAGAGTACATAAATCGCACATTATCAATGTGAATTATGTAAAATCGTATCACAAAAATTCAGGCGGTTATGTGGTGTTGGCAGACAATACGGAAATAGAAATTTCTGCAAGTTATAAGGACGATTTTTTACGGTTGTTTAAATAGACTTAAATGAATGGATTTTTTATTGTAAGAGTTTCGATTTGCTGATTATGTTGCATATCTTCGGAATACAATGTTGTACATTCGCTTTCTAACGCAGCGGCTACGATAAGACTGTCGTAAAAAGAGAAACCGTATCTTTCGGCAATATCGAGCGCCCAAAAAATGGTGTCAGAAGTATTGGTGTTGAGATCGCAGTTTTTCAAACACTCTTGCAAAATTGAACGAACAATACTGTAATCAACTCCCATTTTGCGATGTAGAATATTGGTCAATTCCTGCAAAACCTGCGTACTGATAATAGAGTTTTGTGAAATAAGTTGTTTTGAGATACGCTGTTTTTTCTCATCTTGTTTGAAATAAGCATAAATCATCACATTACTATCAAGAAAAATTCTTTCAGCGAGCATTGGCTTCTTCTCTGTTAAATTTATAATTGGCAGGCATCTCTAAGCCAAAATCGGTAAAATGAACTTCTTTTTTGCGTGTTGCTCGCAAGCTGTTTGTAAGTACAATCACTCTCGCATTGACAAATCGCTTGTGCCGATATTGCTTAGGCATTCTGATTATCCCATCGCTCACTGTTGATTGAAATTCTATTGCATTCATATTTTTTTATTTTTTAATTCTACAAATACAAAAATACAAAATAATTTTTTCAAACAAGATTTTTTTCATATATTATTCCAAGTCATTGATACAATTCTCTCGAAAACCACACCGCCTAACCACTTTGCGAAACAAACAACGGCGTGCGTAAATCAATATTTGCTTCTTTAAAAACAGCTTGAATATTTGAATGTAAATCGGAAAGAATTTCGGGCATTTTATCAGCATTTGCCACATAAACATTGAGTTGATAGCTTGTATCCGAATCGTTGAATTTTGTTTCCAATACAAAAGGTTCTTTATCGGACAAAACGCCGTTGGTCATTTTACCTGCTTTAATCAGCAATTCGTGTACCTGCTGAAAAGGCGTAGTATAATCAACGCCGACAGTAGTATGAAGAATCAAACCGTAATTCTCTGCCGATGTCGTGTAATTAATGCTTTGCGTGGACATCAAAAACGAATTCGGAATCGTTATAATTTCGTTTTTCGGCGTGCGAATACGCGTTACAAAAGCGGTTTTTTCAATCACATTGCCTTCGGTTTCATTTATTTTTATGCGGTCGCCAATTTTAAATGGTCGCATATACGTAATAACCAAACCGGCGATAACATTGCCGATAACAGCCGTTGAGCCTAACGAAACAACAAGTCCGATAAACACCGAAACACCTTGAAAAACACCGCTGTTTGCGCCTGGCAAATACGGATAAATCATGGCAATCATAAAAGCGTACAAGAAAAAACGTATCAAATTAAAGGTTGGTTCAGCCCAATCAACATAAAATCCAGGGATTTTTAATTTTCCTGATTTTATTGACTTTGTCAAGTATTTCAAGCCTTTTACCACATAACGAATGCACAGCCAAATAATAATGATGACAAACAAATTGGGAATATATCCCACAATAGCTTTGCCTATCATTTTTGCAGGCGTGAGAATATATTGAAACAATTTGTCGGCAATATTTTCTGTCTGTGGAAATATGGAAAATATAATTGGAATCGCTATAACTATGGCAATCAGTATAAAAATATAACGCAAAATATTTACCGCCGATATGAGAAAATTCGCTTCTTTTCCGCTGTTAAACAGCACAAAATTTCGGATAGTAATAGGCTTAAATATTGGTTTCGATTTCAATATATATGCTTTCAATTTTTTGAACAAAAAACTCAACAAAAAGAAAATAACGCACAGCAAAACGATAACAAGCAACGCTTTTCCTACTTGTTTCAATATTTCCAGTACATCGTCTGCGATAACCAATGGCTGTATGCCTAATAAAAATCGATTCATAATTCTATATTTTCTTTATAACAATATAAAAAATCGAATGTTTTTGCAAAGTTAAAATAAAATTCCAAAGAGTAATTTCGAAACACAAAAAACGCAAATTTACACAAGTTTTATTTTGCGAGAATTTGCGTTTTTTGCGTTCTTTTGAAAAATCTATCCGCAATGGGAATATTGATATACCATTTTTACCGTTTTTTTCTAATTAATCGTAAGTAAATTATATTAACGATTATAAAGACTACTCAAAAACGTTTTCCGTACAATTCCGTTGTTTGGTTTCAGCGGATTTTGATTTAACAATTCGCACATAACGCCGTATAATTCGGGAAGATGTGATTCGAACGCTTGCGGATTTTCAAAAAAATATTCCATTGAAACAGCAAAAAATTCCATTTTATTAACGAAAGCATAGCGGCGGAAAAAATCGTCTGCTGTTCCTTCTTCAATAATTTTGTTGACGATTTTGTGCCATTTTCCGATTGCTTTTTTAAAAGAATGGTTGGTAAAACCATGTACATTATTGACAAACAACGCATGAGCAAATTCGTGCAATCCAAGATTGATAGAATCGTGTGGATTTTTTATTCCGAACATAAACCGTTCCCACGAAAAAGCAATAAGCGATTTTCCTGGATTAGTTTCGCCTTGGTGCATTTTCATGGTTTTTGACGAAATGTAATCTTTGTCCGAAATAGCAATTCGGCGGAACGTTTCATAATCGTATTCTTCGGAATATCCAAAGGTAATCTGCATGGCGGCAGCCGCAATCAGAATCTGCATTTCGTCTGTGGTTTTTGCTTTGGTATCGAAACGATAAAAATGTTTTGTAGCAATAAAACGCAACACTCGTTCTTCAAAATGCGTTCTTTCTTTCAAGTTAAGTTTCCTGTAATAAGCAGAATGTTCGAGCAACAACGCGGGCATCAACTTTTTCATTCGCCGTAAGTTTCGATTTGCAACGCGCCTAACAGTCACTACAACATAAACAACAATAAAAACTATATATACTTTTTGCATAATCGTAAATCTAAAATCGTCAATTAGTTGAGAAACTCTTTTAAAATTTCTTCACACTCTTTTAATGCTCTCTCCAAATTGTCGTTGATTACTACTATATCAAAATGCGAAGCATGGCTTATTTCATATTCCGCTTTGGCTATTCGCTTTTCGATAACTTCGGGAGAATCTGTGTTGCGGTTGATAAGCCTTTTTCTCATTTCTTCGATGCTTGGCAATGCTATAAATATGCCTAACACGCGGTTTCCGTAATATTTCTTAATGTTCAATCCGCCTACAACATCCACATCAAAAATCACATTTTTACCCTTTTTTGTAATCCGTTCCACTTCGCTTTTCAACGTGCCGTAAAAGCAATCGGAATACACTTCTTCGTACTCTAAAAATTCGTCATTTGCGATTTTCTTTTTGAATTCTTCGGGCGAAAGAAAGTAATATTCCTTGCCGTTTTGTTCCGTTCCGCGAGGCGCTCGGCTTGTAGCTGAAATCGAAAACTCAGCATTAAAATCTTTCTCTAATAAATGATTGATAATCGTACTTTTTCCCGAACCCGAAGGCGCAGAAAATATCACTAATTTTCCTGTGGACATATTGCAATTTATTTGTGGGTTACAAATATACGGCTAAAATTTATTATCTTTGTAAAAAGAAATAAGATTAAAAGAATAAATGTAATTATTGAATGCCATTAGGCATTCAATAATTACATTCCGAAGAGAACAAAATATTGGTAGAAAATGTTATAAAAAACAAATAAATTGTCATTAGGCACGTTATATATAAAACTGATTTTTGGATTGCTTCGTTCCTCGCAATGACGTGATGTTCTTGATTTTATCGTCATTGCGAGGAACGAAGCAATCCAAAAAAATAACAATGAAAACAACACAAATACACCCATGAAAAAACAAACATTATCTATCCTTTTATTCCTATTTTCAGCCGTTTTTTCACTTTCGGCACAACAAATTCCGTTAGACAGCAAAGTGAGATATGGCGTTTTGCCCAACGGAATGACGTATTATATCCGCTTTAATAATTTGCCCGAGCAACGAGCAGATTTTTTCATTGCGCAAAAAGTAGGTTCTATTCTCGAAGAAGAAAATCAGCGCGGTTTGGCGCATTTTCTCGAACACATGGCTTTTAACGGAACGGAAAATTTCCCAGGTACAACGGCTTTGCGCGATTATTTACAATCTATCGGCGTGAAGTTCGGCGAGAATCTCAATGCTTATACTTCTGTGGATAGAACAGTGTATATGATTAAAAATGTGCCGACGATTCGGCAAGGAATTCTTGATTCGTCGCTGTTGGTGTTGCGCGATTGGTCGAGTTTTATAACACTGGAAGAGAGCGCGATAGATAAAGAACGCGGTATCATTCACGAAGAATGGCGCACCAGAAGCAATGCCAACAACCGAATGTACGAGAAAATTTTACCCGAAATATACGGCGGCGACCGTTACGGACATCGTTTGCCCATTGGCTTAATGTCGGTGGTTAATAATTTCAAATATCAAGAATTGCGCGATTATTATCACAAATGGTATCGTCCTGATTTACAGGGAATTATTATTATCGGCGATTTCGATATTGACGAAATGGAAAACAGAGTTAAAACGTTGTTTTCCGCAATTCCTGCGCCTGTAAATCCTGCTGAGCGTGTTTATTATGGTGTTTCGGACAACGAAGAACCTATCGTAAGCATTGCCGCCGATCCCGAAGCTACGCGCACCACGTTGATGGTGTTTCACAAGCACGAAGCGTTTCCGCCACAGGCAAAAGGAACGGCTGAATATCTGATGCTTAACTTTATTCGCCAAATGGCGGCAGATATGATTAATCTTCGTTATCAAGAGATGATGCAAAAGCCTGATGCTCCTTTTGCGTATGCAGCGGCTGCCGACGAGTCTTTCTTTATCTCGAAAACAAAAGATGCTTGGACAACTTATGCTGTAAGCAAAGAAGGCGAGCAAGACAAAGCATTGGCTGCATTGGTGCAAGAAACAAAGCGCATGACCGAATATGGATTTACACAAACCGAATACGACAGAGCGCGAGCCGATTTTCTCAAATCGGTAGAAAGCGCTTATGCTGAACGAGATAAGCAGAAAAACAATGTGTATGTAGATGAATATATTGAGCATTTTTTGGAAAACGAACCTGCGCCTGGCGTCGAGTTTGAATATGAATTTTACAACCGAATAGTGGATAAAATTCCTGTTGAAGCGATTAACGAATATGTCAAAAGCATTATTTCTTACGATAAAAACGAAGTTATTGTGCTGATGATGCCACAAAAAGTAGGGGCGAATAATGATTCGTCCCTACCAATCCCGACCGAAGAAGAATTGCTCTCCGTTTATAATCAAGCAAAAGCTGAACAAGTTTCGCCATACATTGACAAAGTGGTTGATACAAAACTTGTCAGAAAATCGCCCAAAGCAGGCAAAGTTAAAAACGTATCAAAAGGCTTATTTACAACCGAATGGACATTGTCTAACGGCATAAAAGTTCAGTATAGAAAAACGGATTTCAAAGAAGACCAAATTTTAATGAAAGGCGTCAGCTTGGGCGGAACATCATTGCTCAACGAAAAAGATATGCCGACAATCAATCTGTTGAACGATTTAATAATGCTTGGTGGAGTAGGCGATTTCAGCAGAACAGATTTATCCAAAGCATTAGTTGGAAAAAAAGTAAGCGTTTCGCCTTCTATCGGACTGCGCACGGAAATGATAAGCGGAAGTTGTTCGCCTTCGGATTTTGAAACAATGATGCAGTTGGTGTATTTATATTTTACTCAACCGCGCTCGGACAATGATGCTTTTGAAGCCTATATTTCGCGCAAGCGCAATGAGTTGAAAAATGCCGAATCGAATCCGCGTGTTGCTTTTTCTGATTCCATTGTCAGCGCTATTTACGGCGATAATCCACGTGCGCAACGCATGAAATTGGCGATGCTCGATGACGTAAATTACGAGCTGGCGATGCAGATGTACAAACAGCGTTTTATGAATCACGATGTGTTTACTTTTACGTTTGTCGGCAATATAGATGCTGATGCAGTTAAACCGATGATTGAAAGATATTTAGGCGGTTTGCCCAACAGGAAAACAAAAGAAACGTTTGCCGATGTAAATATGCGTCCGCGCAAGGGAATTTTCAGTAATATTTTCGACCGAAATATGGAAACGCCGAAAACTTCTGTTTTTATTTATTATTCGGGCGATTGCGATTATACGCTGAAAGACAATATCCGTATGGATATGCTTCAACAGATAATGACGATTGTATATACCGAAAAAGTGCGCGAAAAAGAGAGCGGAACGTATGGTGTTCGCGCCAACGGAAATGTGAGCAGGTTTCCGAATCCGAATTATACTTTTCAAGTAACTTTCGACACTAATCCTGATGTGCGAGAAAGATTAGTTTCGATAATTTTGCAGGAAATAGACAATGTAATGACAGAAGGCGTTTCGGAAACGAATTTCAACATCGTAAAAGAATTTATGTTGAAAAAAGCGAAAGAAAACGCAGCCGAAAACGGTTATTGGTTGAATGTTATCAGCGAGTTGAATTTCACAGGTTTAGACATTTATTCCGAGTACGAAAAAACACTCAATGAGCTAACGCCCGAAGATATTAAAAACTTTGCATCGTTTATTTTTAGTCAAGGAAATCGGATTGAAGTGGTTATGAATCCTGAAAAATAAATAAGAATTAATCGAAAAACGCACATCAAAATGAGCAATTTTTGTAAAATTTGTTGATTTTGTTGTGTGTTTTTTATTGATTCGCATTCCCGTACGGAATGCTTCCTATGATGTAAATTTATCTTCTACCGAGCGAGAACCAACGGTCAGCGACCAAAGGGAGATAATGCCTAACGGCATTCAAAAACAATCTTCCACACAATTTCCAGTAATGCAACAAGCACTGCAAATATGGTAGAATAGTAAACAAATAAGTAAAAATCTTGTTTTATAAAATATTAATCGTACTTTTGCAACTGACATTATTAACAAAATTTATTGAGTTATGAAAAACAAGTGCTAACAAGCACAAAATAAGACATATATAAAAAGCATTGTGCTTTATCTTTGCTGTAAGAAAATTTGGCGATTAGACAACAGTATTCGAAGAAAAAGTTGAATGTTCACGTATTGAGCGTGGACTCAACTTGATTTCTTGAATACAAGGTTACGCCAAATACCACTTACAGCGGGAAACAGTTGAGTTTCACGCTTTTTTTATTGTCAAAATTAAACTGGAACAATTTTGCGCAAGTTGTTATATATCAATTTTTTATTTAATTTTAAAAAACCTCGCGATAGTATAAGGTGAATCGCATTGTAAGATGAAAAAGAAATTTTTTTTGGTTGGCGTAATTGCCATGTTTGGTTTGAGTGCATTTTTAGTATCGTGCGACAAAGATGATGATTCCACACCTCCAACTTGTAAGTGTAAAATAACTGACACTTATTATGATTACTCGGAAACAGTCAAAGTTGATTTGTCAGATCCAAAAAATGTAGAAAAGAGATTAGACGATGAGTTTGATATTGATGTGGCAAGTGATGTGAAAAAAGGCAAAATTAAAAATTGTCAGCAATTAGAAGATGCAGTAAAGGATGAAATGAAGGGATGGGGCGTAAAAGTTTCGTGCGAAGTTGACTAATTGAGTAAAATTTATCCGTGAATAACCTGCTTTGCTAAAATCGGTAAAGCAGGTTATTTTAAATAAAAATATTTATGAATAGAAGAATAGAAATTTACTCCTTAATTTCAGGGTTGATATTTTTGATTTCAGGTGTAGCAAAAGCGATTGATACTTCCGCTTTTTCAAAAGTAATTATTCAATACGGCTTTGAAAATCTGCAATTTATTGCTCCTCTCATCATTTTGCTGGAAGTTTCGGTCGGTTTGTTACTTATTTTTAACGTTTGGCAGCGATGGTCGGCTTTTTTTGGTGCGGTTTTAGTGGCAGGTTTTACAGTTGTTTATGCGTATGGAGTTGTTTTTAAAGGCGTGGAAGATTGTGGTTGCTTTGGAAAAATTACAGTGTTAAATACTTCGCCTGTTCTTACTTTTTTGCGCAATGCGATACTGCTTTATCTATTGCTTGCCGTGTGGCGAAAAGGCGAGAATAAAAATCATTTGAACAAATGGATTGCTTTTACTGCATTGATTTTTATGTGTTTAGTCGCGTTTATGACAGGCTATACATATCCAAAAGTCGGGAAAAAGAAACCAAAAAAGCACACTGTCGAAGCAATAGAAAATACCGCGCTAAAAGATTTTATCACCACTTCCAAAGACAGCACTTATTTGATTTTTGCCTTTACCTATAATTGTCCGCATTGCCTCAATTCCATTGCCAATTTGAAAGAATACGAACAATCGGGCGTTGTAGATAAGGTTATTGGTTTGGCGTTGGGCGATTCCATTATTGAAAAGAAATTTACGGAAATTTTCCAACCGAATTTTACCATTAAAAATCATTCAAAAGAATTGTTGCGCTTAACAAACAATTTTCCAACGGCTTATTATGTTAGAAGTGACAGTATTGTAATGGAATTTTCGGGAGAATTGCCTTGCAGTTATTTATTTGGTACAAATCGTTATTAATTGCAAATCAAAAGTAAGAAACAAAAGCTCGAAGAGCTGGTATTATTATAGCTCCGTGTGTAAATACGGTGTAATAAGATATTAATACCATATATGAATCCTGTAAGGATGATATTTTATTATTTTGAATAATGTCATACCTTCGGCATTTCCATTTTATGACTTATCGAATATTCCGTGTTTACACACGGAGTTACAATCATATCACATCTTCGATGTTATTCCGAGCATGGTTTTTAACTACCGATTTTCTTTGATTGGCAAATAATATAATAACAAATTATATTCAGAGCAAACTCATGGTAATGTGGGCTTGTTTTTTATTTTTTTGACAGAATAAAAATATATCTTTTTATCAATGTAACCTTTTGGTTACAAACAAAAAGGTTACAAACTATTTGGTTACATAATAATAAAAATTGTATATTTGCAAAAACATTTTGAATATGAAAAATAAGTTGCCATTTATTTTTGGAAAATCGTCTGATTTTATTAACTTTACAGATAGAGAAGAAGAGCGCTTGCGTCTTGAAATGAACTTTAAATCGTTGATAAATACAACGATAATATCGCCAAGACGTTGGGGAAAAACATCTCTTGTAGAAAATGTTGCAGAGAAAATTCGCAATGAAAATAAAAATATAAAAGTATGTATGCTTGATATTTTTAATGTGCGAAGCGAGGCAGAGTTTTACGAACATTTTGCAAAAGAAGTTTTGAAATCAACATCAAACCGATGGGAAGAAATGGCAGAAAATGCAAAAATGTTTTTATCTCATTTGTTGCCAAAAATTAGTTTTTCGCACGATTCGCAAGTCGAAATTTCATTTGGTGTGGAATGGGAAACATTGCAAAAAAGTCCTGATGAAATTTTGAATTTACCTGAAACTATTGCAAAAGCAAAGAAAATCAGTGTTATAGTTTGCATAGATGAATTTCAATCAATTGGCGATTTTTCGGAAAGTTTGGCTTTTCAAAGGAAGCTACGCTCACATTGGCAACATCATCACAATGTAGCATATTGTCTTTATGGAAGCAAACGAAGTATGTTGTTGGATATTTTTTCAAATTCGGCAATGCCGTTTTACAAATTTGGCGATATAATGTTTTTGCAAAAAATCAGCAATCAAAAGTGGGGAGAATTTATAAAAAAACGGTTTGAAGATACGCATAAAAAAATAACCATAGAGCAAGCCGAATATTTAGCACAACAGGTTGATAATCACTCTTATTATGTACAGCAACTTGCACAGCAAGCGTGGTTGAGAACAAAAACAAGTTGTTCAAAAGAGATAATAGATGATGCATTAAAAGGTATTAAAAATCAGCTAAGTTTGCTTTTTGTTGGTCAAGTTGAAACATTAGCAAGCACACAGATTAATTTTCTAAAAGCGGTCATTGATGGTGAAACAGCTTTTAGTTCGCAGGAAAACCTAAAAAAATATCGTTTGGGCAGTTCTGCTAATTTGAAAAAGATAAAATCGGCTCTTATCTCTCGTGAAATTATTGATGTAACGCCTCAAAACGTAGATATTTTAGACCCAATTTTTAAACGTTGGTTAAAAGAAGATTTTTTAAGATAAAATTCAAAACAATTTCTATTATGACCATAAAAATAAACGACATTTGCCAAACCCTTGAAAATTTCGCCCCATTATCCTTACAAGAAAGTTACGATAATTCGGGATTGCTTCTTGGAAATCCTCATGCCGAAGCTGTTTCGGCTTTGCTCTGTATTGATGTTACCGAAAAAGTGATAGACGAAGCGATACAGAAAAAATGCAATCTTATTATTTCGCATCATCCGCTTATTTTCAGCGGATTAAAGTCGCTGACAGGAAAAAATGAAACAGAGCGTTGCGTTATCAAGGCTGTTAAAAATGACATTGCCATTTATGCCTGCCATACCAATATAGATAATATTTGCACAGGTGTTAGCGCTAAAATGGCGGAAAAAATAGGATTAAAGAACGTGCAAGTGTTGGAACAGCAATCTGGAAAGTTGCTAAAATTGGTGACTTTTGTGCCGACAGATAAAGCAGAAGTTGTTCGCACTGCTGTTTTTGAAGCTGGCGCAGGACAAATCGGCAACTACGATATGTGTAGTTACAACACGCAAGGTGAAGGAACTTTTCGTGCGTCGGAAGGCACAAATCCATACGTCGGAAATATCGGAACATTGCACACAGAAGCCGAAACACGCATCGAAATTATTGTGCCGTCGCATTTAAAAAACAAAGTGTTGACAGCTTTACTCAAATCACATCCGTACGAAGAACCGGCATTTGATATTTATCCGTTGTTGAATATGTCGCTACAAATTGGCTCAGGCATTATCGGAGAATTGGAAACAGAAGAAGACGAATTGCAGTTTTTGAATCGGTTGAAACAAATTTTTTCCATTCCTGCGATAAAATATTCGCCTTTGACAGGCAGAAAAATAAAGAAAGTAGCGTTGTGCGGTGGCTCGGGTAGTTTTCTTGTTTCGAAGGCAATAGCTTGTCAATCAGATATTTTCATAACAGGCGATGTAAAATACCACGATTATTTTTTGTCGGAAAATAAGCTGTTAATAGCCGATATCGGACATTTTGAATCGGAACAATACACAAAAGAAATATTTTTCGATATAATTAGAAAAAAATTTCCTAACTTTGCGGTTTCATATTCAGAAGTGAATACAAATCCGATAAATTATTTATAAAATATGGCTACCGAAAGCAAAACAGACATCAAAGACATTTCAGTTGAAAAGAAATTGAAGGCGTTGTACGACCTGCAAACCGTCAATTCAGAAATTGATAGAATTAAAATCCTGCGCGGCGAGTTACCGCTTGAAGTTCAAGACCTTGAAGACGAAATCGCAGGACTTCATACACGTATCGAAAACTACAAAGAAGAGGCAAAAGAACTCGAAACAGCTATTACAGGCAAGAAAAGCGAGATTGAAAATTCGCGTGCTTTGGTGGAAAAATACAAAGAACAGCAAAACAACGTCCGCAACAATCGTGAATACGATAATCTCTCGAAAGAAATTGAGTTTCAGTCGCTTGAAATTGAATTGAGCGAGAAGAAAATACGTGAATTTACCGCTGCTGTCAAAGCCAAAAAAGACGAAATAGACCGATTGACAACCTATTCGGAAGAACGGAAAATAGACTTGAAGCAAAAGAAAAAAGAGTTGAATGAAATCGTTTCCGAAACTAAACACGAAGAAGAGAAACTTCGCGATGAGGTTAAGAAAATTGAAGACATGATAGAACCACGTTTGTTGTCGGCTTTCAAACGTATTCGCAAAAATGCCCGCAATGGTTTAGCGGTGGTGTATGTACAGCGTGATGCTTGCGGTGGCTGCTTCAACAAAATTCCACCACAAAGACAAATGGATATTCGTTTACGCAAAAAAATTATTGTGTGCGAGTATTGCGGTCGTGTTTTGGTTGACCCTGAATTGGCAGGTGTTGTACAAGAATAAAAAATCAATAGCAATAAAAATAGGAGAGGATTAACAAAAAGTTAATCCTCTTTTTTGTTTTCAGAAAAATATACTTTTCAAAACTCATTTTCCTCGTCATTTTTGCCTACGACAATCCATAAAAAAGGAAATATTTGATTCTCATCATACAAAAAACAACATAAAACATTAGATATTAGTAGTTTAATGGATATATTTTGCGTTTTGTAACACTGTCAGATAATTTTAATCGTGATTTTTACCTTGTCATTCCGTGCTTGACACGGAATCTCTTCAAATGACAGTGAAGTTTTTTAAAAAACGTAAAAGAGTAGGGCAGTGATTTACAAATATAACAATTATTCATAGTTAAAAACGCGATACAAATGTAATATTACAAAAGTAAATCAAGATTTCGTAAAATAATATTACAACTATAAATACAAATGTAATCAAAATACAATTATATATAGTCATTGAAATTAATATTATTAATACAATAAAATAATTATATTTTTAATTTGATAATCAGTAATTTAAGTTAATATTTAAAAGTAATAGTTTAAATTACTTATTACAGTCGTAAAATATAAGTCGTATTTCATATTTTTTCATATTTAATATAATTATATTCAGTATTTTAAATATATTTTATTAAATAATTTATTAAAATAAAAATATGTATTTAATTGATTCATTGTTAAATAATAGTTTTCATTATTTATTTTAGTTGCTTTTAAGCTGGTTAAAAAATCTGAATTGCTTCGTTCCTCGCAATGACGTACTGTTTTTGTGTTTCTCGTCATTGCAAGGAACAAAGCAATCCAAATAAAAAGCACAAGTTTTAAGATTCTAAATATTACTCTTTCAGCATAGAATTACAGAAGTATAAATTATATAACTGTATATATTATATGTTTGTAAATATGCGAAATTACTCATGTAATTTGTTGTTTTGTAAAAAATAATGATTACATTTGTAATGTCATTTTTCAGTTATAATTGTAACAATAATTTGCCATGAAAGAAGAAATAGGTTTAAGAATTAAAAAACTGATGGAGAAAGAAAATTTATCTCCCGGAGAATTTTCGGAAATGGTTGGTATTCAACGTTCTGCCGTTTCACATTTGGTAACTGGACGTAATAAACCGAGCTTGGAAGTGATTCAAAAGATACTGAATACGTTTCGAATGCTTCATTCAGACTGGCTTATTTTGGGTGTGGCACCGATGTATCGCGGAGAAAGACAATCTCACGAGCTTACTTTGTTCGACCAAATAGAAGAAAACGTCGATAAACAAAGAGAGATGCCGATTCAAGAAGCAAAAAAAACAATGCCAGAAAACACTACCGAAAAAAATATTCCGACACAAGTTGTTGAAAATTCTTCTTCTACTTCGGTTTCTTTGCCTGTAATGCCTCAAAGCAAGCTGGTAAATAAGATTATTGTGTATTATTCGGATTTTACTTACGAGGAATTTAAGAAGTAGAACGCCGATGACACGGATAACGCGGATTTTCGCAGATATTTTTTGCATACATCGGAAAAAAATGTATTTTTACAACCGAATTTATAAACAAAAATTATTACCTATGATAAAAATAATGTGCTAACAAGCACAAAATAAGACATATAAAATAGCATTAAGCTATATCTTTTTTCTTGAAAGTGTGACAACTAATAAGAGATACGAAAGGTAAGTTTGATGTTCACGTGAAGGCGTGAACTTAACTTATGTTTGTGTATCAAGGTAATGTCACACACCTCAAGAAGCGGATATAATTAAGTATCACGCTTTTTTTATTGCCTAAAAGTCAACAAACTAACCATTCATAAACCAAAAAAATGAAAAAAATAATTTACAAAACCAACGAAGTCGCTGCCAATCAGAGCAGTGCAATGGAGTTCGGAAACCATTTCAAAAACGGAAAAAGTATGATGAATAGAGTAAAGTTCATCATTTTCATGCTGTTTTTGTCGAGCATATCAGTATATGCACAAGATGTTATAACACTGCGAACAGGCGAGCAAATAAGAGCGAGAGTAACGGAAATTTCTCCGTCAGAACTCAGATACAAGATGTTTGATAATCTCGGCGGTCCAACCAGAGTGATTTCGCTTGCGGAAGTTTTTGCTATCAACTACGCAAACGGAACGCGCGAAGTTTTTAATCCTCTTACCGAAACAAACAGACCACAACAGCCTGTAACCCAAACAACCACAGTGCAACAGCAGGTAATTCAAACAAGCAATTTGCCGACTACAACGAGCGCAACTCGTAAGAACGCGTTTGGCGGTAACTTGTTGTTAGCAGGTAATGAAATCGTGTTATTCGGTATCGGAGCAAAATACCAGCGATTTGTAACCGACCGTTTTCGTTTTGAGCCGTCATTCTCGTATTATATTCCAAGAAGAATTTGGGGCGTTTCTGTTGGATTGCAAGATTTCAGTGCGAACGTACATATTATTGTTCCTTTATCCGACAACGTTGCGTGGTATTCATTGGCAGGATTGTGTATTGCAACCGCAAGAGCCAGCATAGGAGGATTTAGTGAAAGTGAAACCTACTTCGGTATAAATCTCGGTACCGGCATGGATTTCAGACTTTCAGAAACACTAACTCTCAATTTTGAAGCGAAAGTCAGTCTTATTGACTTTAACAACATCAGAGGCATATTTTCCGGACAAGTCGGATTAGCTCACAGATTCTAATTTCAGCGAATAAAAAGTTTAATAATTTTAAAAATAATTTTTATGAAACAATTAAGCAAATTAATTCAAGTAGTGAGCAAAAGCTCGATTAGCAGAGTAATTTTCATTCTCTTTCTGACAGTTACATCGGTATATTCCCAAGATATCATTACTTTTCGCAACGGCGATGAAATCATGGCGCGAGTAATGGAAATTTCTTCGTCTGAAATCCGCTACAAGCGGTTTGAAAATATCGATGGTCCAACCATAGTAATTCCAAGAACAAACGTGTTTTTCATCAATTTTGAAAACGGAACACGCGAGGTTTTCACTCTCCAAACCGACCAACCTGTAAGAGAAACGCCAACCGCAATCGCAACAGCAGCGTATGCACGAAATCCTGTTTCCAATATCAGAGTTCAGCAACATGGCAGTATGCTTCATGTTATGTACGATTTGGACGAAAAAGCAAATATTGAAGTGCGCATTTCTTTTAATAATGGCGCAACGTACAGAAAACATCCATTACAGCACGTTTCCGGAGTTGTCGGCAGAAATATTTACCCAGGAAAGAATAGACTTCTGATATGGGATATAGTTAGAGAAATAGGATATATAGATTATTCGGACATTGTTATTAGAATCGTGCCTAACGGCATTGTTTTAGCTGAAAATATCGCCGAAACTGATATTTCAAGTGTGCTGCTAATGTCAACCAGCGTACGAGCAATCGGAAAAAATAATATTTTCAATATCAGAGTTGAGAACCCTTGGAGAAGAAAAGACGCATTTCATCTTAGGTATGATTTGGGAGGAAGGACAGCAAAACACATTAGAGTTTTTGTTTCCTTTGATGATGGAGTAACTTACATACCTTTACAGCGTGTAGCAGGCTTTACAAGAAATATTAGTCCCGGAAAAAATAAACTCTTAGAATGGGATGCAAGACATGAATTCGGACGGAAGCAAGCAGCCGAATTAGATTTCTCGAATGTTATTTTTAAAGTTGTGGCTGAGACGAGATAGTTTTGAGGAATACGGAATATGTTCCGAAATTTTTTAGTATGAAATATTACCGACAGTTCCGCGATTATAAACGAAAATGATTACTTTTGCACCATAATCATTTTTCCAATGAAAAAATACATGCTCGACCTTATTGTGAGCGATAATCAGTCGTTACACAATAATTATTCTTTGCTTAAACTAACCTCAAAAGCGCCGTTGTCCGATATGTTGCCCGGACAATTTGCCGAAGTATTGGTAGATAATTCGCCTGGGACTTTTTTGCGCCGTCCGATTTCTATTCATTTTTTCGATAAAGCCAACAACGAATTGTGGCTGTTAGTGCAGAAAGTAGGCGAAGGAACTCGCAACATATGCGAAAAACAAAAAGGAGAAACATTAAATTTGGTTTTTCCGCTCGGAAATACATTTACTATTCCCGAAAAAAACGATTTTAAGCCGCTTTTAATCGGCGGTGGTGTTGGAGTAGCGCCATTGCTGTTTTTGGGCGCAGAAATGTACAAAAAAGGCATTCAAGTTGATTTTCTGTTAGGTGCACGTTGTGGAGAAGATTTGTTGCAATTAAACGAATTTGCAAAATACGGCGCTGTTTATACCACTACCGAAGATTGTTCGCATGGCGAGAAAGGTTTTGTTATTCATCATTCTATTTTGCAAACGAAGCAATACGACCAAATTTATACCTGCGGACCAACGCCGATGATGAAAGCGGTGGCAAATTATGCCGTGCAGAAAAATATTCCTTGTGAAGTATCGTTAGAAAACACAATGGCTTGCGGAATAGGCGCTTGTCTTTGTTGCGTTACCAAAACCAAGGAAGGACACAAATGCGTTTGTACCGATGGACCGATTTTTAATGTGTTGGAATTAGAGGATTTTGTTTAACTGTTTCCCACAAAGACACAAAGCACACTAAGAAAATTTTGTGTTCTTTGTGCCTTTGTGGGAACAAAATATCAAAGAAATTATGGCAAATTTACAAGTTAAAATAGGAAATTTACAACTGCAAAATCCAGTTATGACCGCTTCGGGTACTTTTGGTTATGGCGAGGAGTTTTCGGACTTTATTGAGATAGAGAGAATAGGTTCAATTGTAGTGAAAGGAACAACCATTCGCAGTAGAGAAGGAAACCCTTATCCGCGTATGGCAGAAACGCCTTCGGGCATGTTAAACGCTGTGGGACTGCAAAATAAAGGTGTTGATTACTTTATCAACAACATTTATCCACGCTTAAAAAATCTCAATACAAATGTAATCGTAAATGTGTCGGGTTCTACTATCGAAGAGTATGTAGAAGCTGCCCAATTAATCAACGATTTAGATAAAATTCCTGCCATTGAATTAAACATTTCATGTCCAAATGTGAAATTAGGCGGAATGGCATTTGGCACCTGCACAAACGCTGCCGAAGAGGTTGTACAGCGAGTGCGAATGGTATATAAGAAGCATTTAATGGTTAAGCTTTCGCCTAATGTTACAAGTGTATCTGATATTGCGAAGGCAGTAGAAGTTGGTGGAGCAGATTCGGTGTCGTTAATCAATACATTATTAGGTATGGCAATAGATGCGGAGAAGCGAAAACCGATACTTTCGACCATTACGGGCGGACTTTCGGGTGCTTGTGTAAAACCTGTTGCGTTGCGAATGGTTTGGCAGGTTGCCAAAGCGGTAAAAATACCTGTTGTTGGTCTTGGTGGTATCATGAATGCCAAAGATGCGATTGAATTTTTGCTTGCAGGCGCCAGCGCTATTCAAATTGGTACGGCAAATTTTATTGATCCAACTGTTACCATAAAAGTTATTGATGGTATTAATGAGTATCTCGATAGGCATGGCTTTAAATCTGTAACGGAAATAATTGGAGCGTTGGAAGTCTAAAATATTTTAGTATTTCATTTAGCTAAATGGTTTGTTTTTCCTATCTTTGCCCAACTTTTATTAAAACAGCGGAATAAATTCCGTCGTGTACTTGAAAACCACGTAAAAAACAAGAATATGAAAAAAACAATTACTACGTTTTTGATGCTGTTTTTTGTTGCATCAACTCTGTTTTCACAGAATTTACAACTTCACTATGATTTTCGCCATTCGTTAGACAAGAAAAATCCGATAGAACGAAATTTTTTTGTAGCTACTTTTGAAATGTTTAAACCCGACAAATTGGGAAGTACTTTTCTTTTTGTTGATTTCGATTTCAGCGGAGAGAAAGGAAATTTGAACGGTGTATATACCGAAATTGCGCGAGCGTTTAAGATAAAGGATTTCCCCATTCAGCCTCATATTGAGTTCAATGGCGGAGTTGGATTGGGTTATGTTGTCGATAATGCTTATATGGTCGGCGCGGCGTATCCGTTTAAGTGTGGCAATTTTTTCTTTAACAGCTATTTGGTGTACAAGTATCACAATTTTTCGCCACGAGCGAGCTACGACGCGCAACTAACTTTTGTTTGGGACGGAAATATTTTGAAAGACAAAATAACCATTCGCGGCTTTGCGGATTTATGGTCGGTAAACAGGCGAGGCGAGGGCGAAACAGGCAAAAAGTTGGTTTTCTACTCAGAGCCGCAGTTTTGGTACAACATTACAAAACATTTTGCCGTTGGAACAGAAGTGAAACTCAGTACCAACTTTTATTGGTGGACATCGAGTTTTAAAGCATATCCGACGTTGGGTGTGAAATATAATTTTAACCCCTAAATCCCCTAAAGGGGACTTTTCCTGACGGACGATTGCGAAGTCCCCTTTAGGGGATTTAGGGGTTAAAATAAGGATACTTACTCCGCAATGTTTCCTTCTTTTCCTCTAATTTTTTCAAAAAAGCTTGATGCTCCTTTGTGTCAGGATTAAAAGGTTTGTGTGCTTCTGCTTTTGAAATTTCGGCAATCTCTCGTTGAATATGGATTGTTTCGGCAGAAAAATAAGTTTCGGAGAATTTTTCCCAAATATAATTTATTGCCAAGTTATTCGGATGAAGCATATCTTCGTTATAAAACCTGTAATCGCGCAATTCGTCCATCATAATTTCGTAAGCTGGAAAATAATTCAGTTCAGGAAACATTTGTTGCAACTTATCAATGGCTAACAGTAAAATACTCTTGCTCAACTGATTTTCGTGCGCGCCGTCTTTCCAATGACGAACAGGACTAACCGTAAAAATAATGTTAATAGCTGGATTGAATAGCTTGATGGAATGTATTAAGATGATATACGTTTCTACAATTTCTTCGATACTCAAACATCTTCTGTTAAACGTTTTTTCAGGGAGTTTGTGGCAGTTGGCTACAACGTTGTTTGTTTCTTTTAGTTCATAAATCCACGCTGTTCCGAACGTGATAATAAGATGTTTAGCGTTTTTTAGCGTATCTGATGAATAATTGATACGCTCATTTATCTTTTGCAAACAAACTTCTTTGGATATATCTGAAAAAGAACCGTGATGCGCAAAACTATTCCAAACACCGTGATGAAAAAAGAGGTCGGATTCGGTCGTGAATTTTTTCTCTAACAGCGTTCTGATGCTGTTTTCGATAGAGTAGGGATTGTATAAAATTCCAAAAGGATTTATATCTGTTTGAAATTTATTTTCGGACAGTTTTTTTCCTATGTTTTCAGTAAAGCAAGAACCAAATAAGAGAATGTTATCTTGATATGAAATACCGACTTTTGCTTCTGGAATTTTTATTTCTGTTCTGAAATCCATGTTTTTTATTTGTCCACAGATTACACAGATTGGCACAAATTATTTTGTTTTTATAATCAATAAAATATGAAAGTGAGAATTTATTAATCAGTGATAATTTGTGTAATCTGTGGACTTTTAAGACAATTATTTACTCAATAATTCCATTAACTCATCGAAGTTTGGGCTAAGAATAATCTCTGTGCGTCTGTTTCTTTGTCGTGCTTCGGGTGTTTTGGCTGAGTCTATTGGTAAATATTGACTACGTCCTGCTGCTGTTATGCGAATGGGATTTATATCTTTGTTTTGCAAAATAATTCTCACAATGGCTGTTGCTCTTTTTACGCTCAAATCCCAGTTATCGAGAATCTGACCGCTTCCTGTATATGGAACATCGTCAGTATGTCCTTCAACCAAGACATGAATATCGGGATTTTCGGCTAATAACTTGGATAAATTTTGAATAGCGGTTACTCCTTTTGGGTCAACGTCCCATCTTCCCGATTTGAACAGTAATTGTTCGTCTAACGACACATATACTTTTCCTTCTTTATGTGTTATGGAAAGTCCATTTCCTTCAAATCCAACGAGCGCTTGCGAAACTTTGTTTTTTAAGTCCTTCATGGCTTGGTCTTTTTTCTCCAAAATTTCGGTTAGTTCTTTTAATTTTTGTTGCTGTTCTTCAATTTCTCGGCGTTTTTCATTCAACGAAGCTTGACTTTGAGATAGTTGATTTTCAGCTCTTTTCAATTCATCTTCTTTTGCTTGCAAACTTTCTTGTAATTTTTGCAAATCGGCTAATAATAATTTAACTTCTGCTTCACTTTTGGATTTTCCCAACTGATTTGTCAATTCGGCATTCAAATTTTTCATAGCCGCAATTTCTTGCTTCAACGAATATATTTCTTTTGAGCTTTTTAATGTGTCGGCTTCCAATCTTTCGATTTCGGCTTTCAGACGGTCATTCTCGGCATTTAATTCTCTGAGCTTCACATTACTGTCGGCTAATTCTCTTTTGGCAGTCATCGATTCATCGTAATATTTTTGCTTTTCTGCCAGCATATCGTTATACTGTTTTTTTGATACGCAAGAACTCAATGCTATAACTGTTGCAAATGCAATAAAGGCTATTTTTTTCATGTCAATTATTTTTGTTTTGACAAAGATATGGTATCTGATTTTAAATTTCAAACGTATTGGGTAATAGTTATTAACAAGTCGTTACCTTGCAAATCCACATTTTTTACAATAATCTTCTACCGCTTTTTTCTGCAAAAATCCACTGTTGATTCGCAATGCCTTTTCGCTGTTCAGTATATCTTGTAAGTTTTCCGAAAAAATATTTCCCAAGCGTAAATGAGCATCGGCATCAATACAGCAAGGCACAACTGAGCCGTCAACCAAAATGGCGATATGGTCTTTCAGTGCATAACAGGTTTTATTCGTGTTCGGTTTCTCATGTTGCCATTCAAAACGCCTTTCGTTTTGCAGGTAAATGTTGGGAAGTAATTTTAGCCCGTTGCCTTTTGTTTGAGCAAAAGGAATATTTTTATCAAGATTTAATTTTTCTTTTATCTTACTTAAACATAATTGATTAAATGACGTTATCTCGTCTTTTTCTTGATTCCACAAACGCAGGCAAATATATGTTTTTTCTGAACTTTCTTTTGCAAAAGAAAGCACTTCATCGAAATAAAAATCAAGTTTTTCCGCCGAAATATTTTCTTCAATATCGTGGATAGAAATATTAATGAGGCGTATGTTATGTTTCTTCAACATTTCTTTTTTCAAAGAAATCAACGAGCCGTTTGTTGTGAGATTTACGAATAAATTGTTCTCTTCGGCAATCGTCAACATTTCATCTAAATTAGGGTGGAGTAGCGGTTCGCCCAACACGTGCAAATAAATATAATCTGTAAAAGGTCTGATTTTATGGATTATTTCACGAAACTCATCAACAGCAATAAATTGCTTTTTGCGCGCGCTCGGAAAACAAAAACTGCACGCAAAATTACAAGAATTGGTTATTTCGATGTATATCTTTTTGAATTTCATTATTTTGAACGCAAATTACGCGAATTACGCAAAATTAACTACTTGTCATTGCGGGCTTGAACCGCAATCTCTTTGCTTGGGAGATGCTGAAACAAGTTCAGCATGACAAAAGTAAAAAAATTGCGTAAATTTGCGTAATTCGCGTTCCAAAAAATTATTTCTTTTTCTTCAACAATGTCTGCACACATTCTCGGCGGGGAATAATGACCGAAACACCGTTGTAATCAAGTTCTTCTTTGATAGTCCGTTTCATTTCTTCATAATTCTTTTTCAACGGAACGAAAACTCTTATATGTTCAGGCTCAACGCCTAATCCAATGCAAATACTTTCTATTCTTCCAAGCGCGGAACTTTCTTGACCGCCTGTCATGGCTACTGTTTCATTGTCGGAAATAATAACAGTGATGGACGAATTGTCATTTACCGCGTCCAACAATCCAGTTATTCCCGAATGCGCAAACGTAGAATCGCCGATAACCGCCAACGAAGGAATAAATCCTGCATCGGAAGCGCCTTTTGCCATAGTGATAGAAGCGCCCATGTCCACACAAGTGCTAATGGCGTCGAATGGTGGCAATGCACCCAGCGCGTAGCAACCAATGTCGCTGAAAACGCGCGCTGTACCGTTTTCGTACGTTCTGATAACTTCATTTAAGGCATCAAATACGTCGCGGTGTCCACAACCTTGGCACAATGATGGCGGACGCATCGCCACAATGTCGGGTTTGCTGAAAGTTGTTTCTACCTGAAATCCAAGTCCTTTTGCCACTATATCGGGATTTAATTCGCCTGTGCGCGGTAATGTGCCGTCTAATTTTCCTTTTACTTTGATTCCTTTGGCGAAAAATCCTTTAATGTTTTCTTCTACCAATGGATAACCGTCTTCTATTACGAGCAATTCGGCACATTCGGCAACCAATTTTTCCATCTGCTTGCGCGGAAGCGGATATTGACCGATTTTAAGTATTGGATAATCACAGCCATTAGGATAATTTTCCATTAAATAATTGTATCCGATACCGCAGGCAATGATGCCGAGTTTTTTGTTTTTTCCTTCAAAATATTGGTTATAAGAAGATTCTTCCGATACCGATAAAAAAACGCTTTGTGCTTCAATTAAACTTTGGTAACGGCGACGTGCAATGCCCGGAATAAGAATAAATTGTTTTGGGTCTTTGGGCAATGAAATGGGATTTTGTTCTTTCACAAGCTTGCGTTCTACAACAGACCTAGAATGCGCCAAACGCGTTGTAATACGCAATAGAACAGGATATCCGAGTTTCTGCGACAACGCCAATCCTTCGTATGTCATGTCGTAAGCTTCTTGCTGATTCGATGGCTCTAACATCGGAAGCATGGCAAAGTTTCCATAATATCTGGAATCTTGTTCGTTTTGGGACGAGTGCATCGACGGATCATCGGCAGAAAGCACTACCATTCCACCGTTTACGCCTGTTACAGCGGCGTTCATGAAAACATCGGCAGCAACGTTCAAACCAACGTGTTTCATACAAGTCAAGGCATGTTTTCCGGCATAAGACATTCCCAATGCAGCTTCCATGGCTGTTTTTTCGTTGACGCACCATTTGCTGTGTATGTTGCGCGCTGTGGCAAGTTCCGACTGTTGAATGTACGCGGTTATTTCTGTCGAAGGTGTTCCAGGATAAGAATAAACACCCGATAATCCGCCGTCAATGGCGCCTTGTGCAATGGCTTCGTCGCCCAATAATACTAATTTTTGCATATATTTTTTAATTGTTTATTTGCTAATGTATTTGTTTTACAGATTGCTTCGCTATCGCTCGCAATGACGCGTTGCTGTTGTTTTCCTCGTCATTGCGAGGAACGAAGCAATCCAATTCTTAAAAAGGAACATCATTTGACGGCGAGCCTGCAAAAACATTATCCGGTGGCGGTAATGGTGTATTGTCGTAAAAATTACTTTCTGTATTTATTTTTGAGCCCATTGTTAGCGGTGCTTGTGCGTGATAATCGTGTGCGCTTCCTTCGTTGAGATTGGTAAATTTAGCATTTTTACCGATAAACCGCAAGCGTATATCTTCGGTAGAACCGCTACGATGCTTGGCAATAAGGATTTCGGCAATGCCTAATAATGAATTTCCTTGTGAATCTTCCGTAATTTTATAATATTCGGGACGATGGATAAAGCACACAATATCAGCATCTTGCTCAATAGCGCCCGATTCGCGTAAATCGGATAATTGCGGACGTTTGCCTTCAATTCCTGTTCTGCCTTCTACGCCGCGATTCAATTGCGAAAGCGCTATAATCGGAATTTCCAATTCCTTGGCTAATCCTTTGAGCGACCGCGAAATAATACTTACTTCCTGCTCGCGACTGCCGTAAGACATTCCGCTGGCATTCATTAGTTGCAAGTAGTCTATAATGATGCATTGTACGTTGTGTTCGCGTACCAAACGGCGCGCTTTGGTTCTCAACTCAAACACCGACAAACTCGGCGTATCGTCAATAAAAATCGGCGCGTCTTCGATTTCTTTTATTTTATAATTCAGAATATCCCATTCGGCATCGTTCAGCTTACCGCTTTTGATGGTCGATCCGTCTATTTCGGTAACATTCATCAGTAAACGATTAACAAGCTGAACATTAGACATTTCGAGCGAAAAAACAGCCACAGGTTGCTCGTAATTAACAGCCATATTTTTCGCCATCGAAAGCACAAAAGCTGTTTTTCCCATCGCAGGACGAGCAGCAATAATAATCAAATCGGATTTTTGCCAGCCCGAAGTAACTTTGTCCAAACCATGAAATCCGCTGGCAACACCGCTCAATCCGTCGGGACGTGAATAGGCAGCCGAAATTTGCTTTAATGCTTCTTGCAACACAGGTTTAATAGCGGTTACATCTTTTCTGAGGTTTCGTTGCGATACTTCAAAAATCATGCCTTCTGCTTCCTGCATCAATTCATCAACATCTTTTTGGTCGTCGAAAGCGTTTTTTTGAATCTCGCTCGAAATTCTGATTAATTCGCGAGCCAAATATTTTTGTGCCAAAATACGCGCATGATATTCGATATGCGCTGCCGAAGCTACTTTGGTGGTAAGTTGCGTAATGTAAAATGGACCGCCAATTTCGTCCAACACGCCCATTTTTGCCAACTCTTCACGAACGGTAAGAATATCAACAGGTTGTTGATGAGAAGCTAAATTGGTTATGGATTGATATATTTTTTGATGCGATTCTTTGTAGAAAGTTTCGGCTCTGATGATTTCCGAAACTTCGGAATAGGCATCTTTTTCTATCATTAGCGCGCCAAGTACAGCTTCTTCGAGTTCGGTGGCTTGTGGCGGCATTTTGCCGTATTCGTTTGGTAAAATCGGTGTTGCGGTTTTATTTTTAGTTGTTCTTTTTTCCATGACGGCAGGCGTTAAAAAAATGGATTTCAAAGGTAATACAAATTAGGAAAAAAGGAAAATAAACTTTTGCACAATTTATAAACACGAAGACGTATGTAGAGACGCAATGCATTGTGTCTTTACAATAAAAACCTATTATCTTTCTTCCTCTCGCAACATTTCCCGTTTTATATTTTGCAAAAACTTATCTAACCGCCATTCTGCTAAATTTCTGTAATTATTTTGTGTAAAGAAAAGATTAAATACCCAACTGAATTTGAATGTGGCGGTTTGTTCTATTTCAATGGTTTGAGAATCAATTTGTTTAACAACAATTTTGCCTTTGGCTATTTTCACAATAGGATTATTATCAACAAGTTCAAAAAACGCTTCGGAAACATTTTTGTGTGGCGAAGTGCGAGTTATTTTCCCTGTAAAATCAATGTTGGATAATTTGGTTTTGTTCAGAAAAATATTCAAGGTGCCGGTATATAATCCTGTTGTTTTGTCGTAGTTATATCCTTGATATTCTATTAAAAACAGCTCTTTTTCTTTGTCGTCTTTACTGCCAAGTCCTTCCAACATTCTACCTTCGAGGAACAGACTTTCCGGGTCGGCGATTAAATCGTCAATAAACTTGTCTAATACTGTGTTGGCGGTGTTTAACGAAGCTTCAACTGTTGTTTTTGATACTGTAACGTATGTTCTTTCGCTGTAAGTTGTCCGAATATCATTAACATATTCTTGTGCGTGTGCAAAAATGGGAAAGAGAAGTAAAAGCACGAAAGCGCGAACGCACGAAGGCACGAATAAACTAAAACCTTTCTTATCCATATTTTACTGATTTATTTTCTGTAAATTTAATACTTTTTAATTCGTGCCTTCGTGCGTTCGCGCTTAGTAATATTCAATAGTTCTTTCGGTTACGAAAAGCGGATTGTCGTTTTCAAATGTAAGTTTTATAATCCAGTTGCCTTGTGCATCGAATTCGTACATCATATCTCTTCTCAGCTGACTGCCGTCAAAAAAAGTAGTGATTTCTACTATCACGTTGCCGTATTCGTCATAGGCGTATTCCCATTTAGTTTCTATCTCATTTTCATTGATTTCAGTTTGCGTCATAAGCTGATTTTTATCGTCATAAACATAAAGTGTCTGAACGATATTATTGTTTACGTGCCAATCTTTTTTCGTCATATTTTTGTTTTTATCGTATTCGTAATCAAAGAAATACATTAAATTTCCCGACTTGTCGAAACTCTCTTGCTTCATCGACATTTCGGTAGGATATGAGTACTTATCAACATACTCAACACTGCCCAACGCTGTGTTTATCGTTTGCGATTCTAACTTTCCGTCTTTATAAACGTAAGTAAAAACTCGGTCAATATTTTCGGTCGCGGTGTATTTTGTTTCTTTAACTAATTGATTTTTTTTGTCGTACTCATAAATGTACGTGTTCATAATGCTGCCGTCAGGATTCAACACTTGCTTTCTGGTCAAGAAACCGTCTTTGTTGAAAAGCAACACAACATCTGGGTCGCTATAAAGTGTTTTATTGCCTTTTGTTAATTCGTTATCTCCTAATATTAACTCAAAACCTTCTTCTTTAACACTTTTGACAGCACCTTTTAAATTTCTTTTAATCAAGTCGTTATCCGTTTTTTTTTTATTGGAAGAACAAGAACAAACAACGGCGAAAAGCAAACATGATGCTATTATTTTCACTGTTTTCATGGTTTCTGTTTTTTATGGTTAATTATATTTCTTTCCCACAAAGACACAAAGAACACAAAATTTTCTTAGTGGTCTTTGTGAGAAATATTTATACATTTTCTTTCATACTTAATTGAATTCTTTTTCGGCTCAAATCCACTTCCAACACCTTTACCATAACGTGCTGATGCAACGTAAGCACTTCGGCAGGATTGCTGATAAAACGGTCGGCAATTTGCGACAAATGAAGCAAGCCGTTTTCTTTGATTCCGATGTCCACAAACGCACCAAAATTAGTTATATTCGTTACAATTCCGGGCAGTAACATTCCGCTTCGCACATCTTCAATTTTCTTTATATTCGGGTCAAATTCAAATACTTTGATAATTTGTCGAGGATCGCGACCGGGTTTATTCAACTCATTCAGAATGTCTTTCAACGTTGGCAATCCGATTGTTTCGGTAACGTAATTTTCTATCTTTATTTCTTTTTGAAGTTCTTTGTTTTTAATCAATTCGGGAATAGAAACCTTCAAGTCTTTTGCCATTTTTTCCACTACTTTGTAACTTTCGGGGTGAACGGCAGAATTGTCCAATGGATTTTCCGCGTCGGGAATACGCAAGAAACCTGCACATTGTTCAAACGTTTTATTTCCCATTTTATTGACCTTCATCAAATCTTTTCTGCTGTTAAACGCACCGTTTTCTTGTCGGTACGTTACAATGTTTTGCGCCAACTGTGGACCAAGTCCAGAAATATACGTCAATAAATGTTTGCTGGCGGTATTCACGTTTACGCCGACCATGTTTACACAACTTTCTACCGTTTGGTCGAGCGATGTTTTCAGCTTCGATTGATCCACATCGTGCTGATACTGACCAACTCCGATAGATTTCGGGTCTATTTTTACCAATTCTGCAAGCGGATCCATTAATCTGCGACCGATAGAAACCGCGCCACGAACGGTTACATCGTAATCGGGAAATTCTTCTCGGGCAATTTTTGACGCTGAATAAATGGAAGCGCCGTTTTCGCTCACGACAAAAATCTGTACTTTTCGGTCGTAACGAATGTTTTTGATAAATGTTTCGGTTTCGCGGCTTGCTGTTCCATTGCCAATCGCAATGGCTTCAATATTATATGCTTCCACCATTTTTTGAATTTTGCGCGTTGCCGTTGCGTAGTCGCTTTGAGGCGTGTGCGGATAGATTGTTTCGTTGTGCAGCAAGTTGCCTGTTGCATCTAAACAAACCACTTTGCAACCTGTGCGAAATCCTGGGTCAATCGCCAAAATCCTTTTTTGTCCCAATGGCGCGGCAAGCAACAGCTGGCGCAAGTTTTCGGCAAAAACCATGATAGCCGATTTGTCGGCTTTTTCTTTGCTCGAAGATGCAAATTCGTTTTCAATGCTTGGTTTAATTAATCGCTTGTAAGAATCTATAACAGCGATGTTTACTTGCTCGGAAGATTCGGTATTTCCTCGTACGAAAATGTTTTCTAATCTATCCATGCAATGCTCATCGTCGGGACTGATATTGACACGCAGAAATCCTTCCGATTCGCCTCGACGCATAGCCAAAATTCGGTGCGATGTACAGCGATTTAATTTTTCATCTACCTCAAAATAAGTATGATATTTTTCCGCATCGGCTTCTTTTCCTTTAATTACGCGAGAAGAAATAACGGCTTCTCGCGCAAAAATATTTCGGACAGAATAACGGGCTTTTTCGCTTTCGTTTACCCATTCGGCAATAATATCGCGCGCGCCTTGCAACGCTTCATTAGCATCTTTTACTTCGCCTTTTACATATCGAAGGGCAATGCTTTCCAAATCGTTGTTTACTTGCGTCATAATGATTTTGGCAAGTGGTTCCAACCCTTTTTTACGGGCAATTTCGGCGCGTGTATTTCGTTTTTGTTTGTATGGTAAATATATATCTTCCAATTCTGTGCTGTTCCAGCATTTTTCGATGCGAACAGATAGTTCGTCCGTTAATTTATCTTGCTCTTCGATAGCTTTCAAAATCGTTGCTTTTCGTTTTTCGATTTCAAGCAGTTTTTCGTAGTTTTCTTTAACGGAAGCTATCTGAATTTCGTCCATTCCGCCTGTTATTTCTTTGCGATAACGGCTGATAAATGGAATTGTTGCACCTTCGTTCAGTAGTCGAATTGTTTTTTCGACATTGGTTTTGTTTAGTTGAAGTTCTTGTGAAATAAGACTTGAAAAAAAGGTATCGTTTGTGTTTTCTGCCATGGGAATTTTAAGTTATAAGTTGTAAGTTATAAATATGTTCCAGATTTTTTTAGCCTCGTTAGAGGCATAATATTGGTAGAAAAATACGTTTTTCTCCTGCTCTTAGTTCCGTTAGGAACGAAATATGTTTTTATATTTCGCTCCTAACGGAGCTTTTTTAGGGGATTTATTCAATATTCTACCAATATTTTGTGCCTAATGGCACATATTACATAATTTACACAAAAATACCAATAATTTTTTGTTCGTTAAATTAAAAAAAGATATTTTTGACGTCTATAAATCTAAGAGGTTGTTTAAAAATTTGCCAAACAACCTTTTAGCATACATAATTGCATTTGTTTCACTTTCTTTTTTGCTTTTTTTGGTCTTTTCTTCCTTTCATGTTTTCAAAATAGTCCACTATTTTTTCAAAAATGAAAGTCGAAAATCTTCAAAAATAGCTAAAAAAGAAAATGTGAAATTTTTCAAACAACCTCTTAACATTTACATTATGAGAAAGTTAATGATTGCTTTTTTTGTATTCGCCGCGCTAAACGCAGGTGCACAAGACATAGAGATGCTTTGCTGTAAAAATGCTGCGCCGTTGGATAGAATTATGGAATTAGACGATTATGCGCTGAAAAACGTTGGAACTATCACTATTCTTGAATTATCAATGCAAAGCCCGAAAATTACGACAATTCCGGCAGATATATCGAAATTCAGTCAACTGAAATGCCTTGATTTGGGTTTTAACAGAATATCTGTTATTCCTGAAAGTTTTAAAAAATTAGAGAATCTGACGTGCTTGATTCTTTCGGGCAATCATTATTTGCAAAACTTGCCGACTTTTTTAAATGAACTTCCCAATTTGAAAGTTATTGTGCTTGAAGACCTTAAATGGTCGGAAACGAAACAAAAAGAAACGCAAGAAAGGTTTCCGAATATTTTGATAAAATTTTAATAGAGTAGGGTATTATAATTTGGAATTATCCCTTTTAATCTTGTTACGGTGCTCTGCACCTACTATTTTTTGGATAGATTCATTGACTACAAATATTCAAGTGCTCTGCACTTTCTTTTTTCCGGCTACTCTGTAGCCGGAATATTTGTAGCTTCAATTAGATACGAATGTGGTAAAGGTACGGAGTTCCGTAATATTTTAATGTACAAGTTTAAATTTTCTCGTAAACCTTTATTGTTTGATTTGCAATATTTTCCCAATGGTAATTATCTAATGGATATTTACGTTTAGTTGGTTTTTCATTCATCAGTTTTTGTAGTTTTTCCATGAGTTTTTCTTCATTTCCGACTTGAAAATAAGAGTCGGGCGATAGTCCGACTTCAAGATTTGCGGGAATATCGCTGACAACTACAGGTAAATCATAACTCATGGCTTCCAAAAGAGAGATAGGTAATCCTTCATGCGATGACGGCAAAACGAAAGCAGATGCATGAGTTAATAATTCGTGCAATTTTCTCCCTTTAATAAATCCGGTAAGAATAACTCCATTATCACGAGCTAATTTTTTCAATTCATGAGAATATTCATCTTCAAAATCAGTGTCTCCGGCTAATACTAATTGGTATCCGTCTTTATTTTCCAACAAAGAAAATGCTTTAATTAATTGGTGAAAATTCTTTTCGGGAACAAATCGTCCCATTGCAAAGATATATTTTTGAGGCACAATGCCCAATGAATTTAAATAATCCACGTTTTCAACAAATACAGGTGCCGGTACTCCGTTATAAATCAAATGGGCATCTGTTCGATTGTATTTTTCTTTTATAATTGTATTGATAACCTCCGAAATAACAATTACTTCGTTAGCGTATTTTGCACCCATTCTTTCGCCCATTCGAAGCATTAATTTAGCTGCTTTTCCCCATTTATCCCGATCATAATCAGGACCGTGATGGGTGAATACGACTTTAAGCCCAAGTGTGCGTGCAACCGGAGTTACAAGTGCAGGTCCAATAGCATGAATGTGGATAATATCCGCTTTGAGTTTTTTTGCTTTCCATACAGCTTTCACTGTATGGATAATTGCTTCAAATGATTTTTTTTTAGGAGTATTAATGTCTATCAGTTTAATCCCTTTATGTTCCTTTAATGTGTCTTGAACATAGCTATTGCGACGAATTATTGTTATATCATATCCGGTGGCTGCAATATAGGGAAATAATTCTTCGCAATGTGTTTCAACTCCGCCCAATATGTTGGGAATTCCGCGTGTACCGGTTACTACAACTTTCATAATCTTATTTATTTTTCTTTCCAACAAATCTTGCTCCGATAAGAAATGAGAAAAACTTGCTATATCTAATAATTATTTCATGCATAATAATTGGCATTATAACACCTGACAAAATCACAACTAATGCAACTAAAATAAATGCTAATTCATCGTTAAGATTTATCAATAAGAAAGGAAATTTTAAAAATATTGCCTTAGTAAAACCTTCAAAAGTTGTGTGAAACAAGTAAATAGTGTATGAACATATCGATACATTCAATAGTATTTTTGTTATGAATACCGTTTTCAATTCTACATATTTTGAGAGATTTAAAATAAAAACAATGCCTGTAAATGCTATACAAATTTCTACCATTTTTTTTATTATAGCAACATCAGCAGTATGTACTTTTAATATAAATATTCCGACAAACACGCATAATGCAATAAGAAAATGAATTTTGTCAATAAACTTACGAACATTTAGCCATTCAAACGAAACACAACCCAAAACGAAATACAAAAGAAACTTTTTAAATTGTGCCAAACAAAATACTTGGGGAAACGACATAGGTATGAAATGTAAAACCAAAGCAATTAATAACAAAATAGACAGATGTTTTCTTGTATTGAAAAATGGAATAATCAAAAACATCAAAAACAAGGCAAAAACAAACCATAAGAAAAATCCTGCAACCGGTAAGTAAAACATTTCGTAGAATGCAGAAATTGTAACCGGATTTTGTACCGACAATCCTTTTTCTGATAGTAATTTAATAGTAATAATAATAATCGAAGCGAAAAAATAAGGAATCATCAAACGTTGAAATTTCTTCCATACAAAATCTTTGTATTTTACGGGTTTTCGAGTTGCCCAATATATATATCCGCTTACAAACATAAACAATGGCATGTGAAATGCATATATTGCTCTGTTTATAGTAACATACCAATCAGGTGAACTTTTGGGTATATAATGACCGATTACTACCAATATAATGCAAATTGCACGAGCTATGTCTATTGAAGTTAATCTTGTTTTTTCCATAAGAAAATAAGTTTGGCTGATACTTATTTATCAGAATTTTTCCCTCAGATTTCCTTGTGTTGGGTTTTGACCTACATTATACCAACATTTATCCAAACAAGCCGATTTGCCTTGCAAACTGCGGAGTTTGTTTTTTATTGCCCATTTCAACGGGTGTTTTAAGTATTTTTTCATCACGGGCGAAGCTGTTCCAACCATCCAACAGTTTTTGGGACATTTGCGTACCATTTCACGCACTTTTTGTGCTTGTTCGCTGTTCCAAATTTTCTGAAAATCGGGCGTTTCGCGGATATTTCCCATCGGAAGTTTCCAATATTTTTCTTCTAAACCGTTGCAAGGATACACATCGCCGTAAGGTTCTACAAAGAAATTTACCATTCCGGCTTCGCAAGGCAGCATTCGACGATTTCCTTCAATGTAGTTAATTAATCCCATATTGAAAAAGGCGCGAAACCACGATTTTGGGTGATTTTCTTGCAACTGCATATTGACCAATTTTTCAAAATTGCTGCAAACTTCTTCTTTATTGGTAATCACATTGTCGTCTTTATGGAAATAATATGAATTATGAAAAGCAGCAGTGGCAAACTCCATTCCGAGTGATTTGCTGAGTTGGTAAAGCGAAAGCATATCGGCGCTGTTATTATTGGAAACGGTGCAACCGAAACCAATATCTTTCACGCCCATTTCTTTAAGTGTAAGCAGCGTACTTAATCCTTTGTCGAAACCGCCTGCGTGCCCACGCAGTTCGTCGTTTTTGCAAGCAAGTCCTTCAATGCTGATACGAATACCGATATTAGAAAATTTTTTAGCCAAGGCAATAACTCTATCTTCGTACCATCCCGAAGTGGAGATAACCACGCGTGGCGCTTTGGTAAAGCAAACTTCTACAATTTTGTCCAAATCTTCGCGGATAAAAGGTTCGCCACCTGTAAGGTTGATAAATTTTACATTCGGAAGAAGTTTGATTTCTTCGGGTGTAATTTCCTTGCTTTTTTCAGTGGGATATTCCCAAATATTGCACATCTTGCAACGCATCGGACAACGATAAGTTGTGATGATGCACATGTCGGTGGGTTGAGGTACTTGTGTCATATTATTCAAACTCTAAAATTTTATTTTTAAGATAATCCAAAACACATTCTTATCCATTTATAAGGTATTTTTTCAACAGTTTTAGCAATAAATGCAGGAATGTAAAGTGCTATCAAAATACTTGTTATGTATAAGAAAATGTATATTATACCATGTAACATTGCATTGTACTGTATTTCAGCTATTATTTTTGCATACAAAAAGCGTATTGCTATTTGTGGAAAAATTCCTATCAAAAAAATTTGAAAAGTGTAGTCTCTGAAAGAAGAAAACAAGTTCGGTAAATAGTGAACTATACATAAACATAACGAAAATGAAGCGGTAATTCCGACAAGAGCTGTAATAATTTGTGGCGCTTCTACTATCCATAAAAATGCAAAAACAACAACACAAATTGCAAAAATCAACCACGAATCAAGTTTTTTGTAAAATTCATATTTCGATAGTAAAATTCCTGCATAGAAAAAAACCAGAAATTTAGCAATTTGCGATAAGCATAAAAATTTAATCCCTGTCGGGAAAAATAAATTAAGCAAAATGGCAAAAACTACAAACGAAACGATATATATTGTTTTTTGTAATGAAACTTTATATAATGGATAGAACATAAATAAAATCAATAAAGTAAAGATAAACCACATTTCGCCCAGTGGATTACCGCCGCTTGTAATGAACAAACTGTCTGTAATTATTCGGTACGAAAATTCTACCGGTCGCTTCATTAAAGGATTGAAAGCAAATTTTAAAAACAAACAAGCCGTTGTGAAAAACAAAAACGGCACACCTAATCGTTTCAACTTGGCAACAATCGTTTCTTTGTATAACTTTTCTTTTCTGATTTGAGTAAAGTAAAATAAAAAACCTGAAATAAGCATAAACAACGGCATGTGAAAACCATAAATGATATGCTGAATTTGCATTGCAATCGTCCCAATCGGAGTAGCATAATCATTAACGCCATTAGTCAGTGTAATATGTCCAATCACGACCAACAGCATGCTCCATCCTTGAAGTACAGATAACCAAAGAATTTCATTCTGTTTTTTCATTTTTTCTGTATATTTCTACAATTTCTTGATAATATTTTTCAGCTGAATAACGCAACTGTGAATTTTGGGCTATTTTTTTATAATCAAATGCTGTCGCAAACATTTGCTCTATTTTCTCTTTCAAATCTGCTGCATTGCGCGATTCAAACAACATTCCTGTTGTTCCGAATTCAATGAGTTCGGGAATACCGCCGATATTTGCACCCAAAACAGGCGTGCCCAAACATTGTGCCTCAATAACCGAAAGCGGATTGTTTTCGTACCATTCACTTGGAATAACCGTAAAACGTGCTTTGCCAACTATTTCTTTTATTTCGTCCCATTTTTTGTAGCCGACAAATTCAACATTATCGGCTGCTTGTGCCATTAGTTCTTCTTTTAAATCACCGCCGCCGATAATTTTTAAGCGATAAGGTAATTGTCGAGCGGCTTCAATTAGTGTTTTCACACCTTTTTCGTGCGATAAGCGACCGATAAAGCAGTAATAATCTTCTTTATTGTAATCGGTTCGCTGTGTTTTTTCTATATCAATGAAATTACACAGAGTTATAATTTTTTTTACATCAAAATCGCCTTGTGTCATTTTATCTGCCATAAATTGGCTTGGGCAGATAAAAATATCAGTAGATTTTTCCAATCGTTCTCTATTCCATTTTATAGCTTCGCGATATGCCAACATGCTTGCCACTTTGGAATTTTTCATGCAGTTGTATTCCAATACTTTGCGTTTGTTGTCGAAACATTCTTCGCAAACGGTTGTTCCATTTCGTAGACAATCGTAACGTGGACAAAGCAATTTGTAATCGTGCAACGTCCAAACAACTTTCACGCCTCGTTCATGTGCAATTTGAGCAATAATAGGCGAAAGTTGTGTATGGATATTATTTAAATGTACTGCATCAGGTTGAAAATCATCAAGCAAAGCATTAAACTTTTTCTGTACTTCTCTTGTACCAAATGGGCGTAGAAATGCTTCAATCATACCTAAGCCGGGTGAAAATTTCACTTCACTTGGAAAATAGTTGCTCCATTCGGAAGGCAAATTTTCGGGATATTGCATAGCAAACATAGCGACTTCATGTCCATGTTGTTTTAACAATTGTTCGAGGTTGATGGTATAAATACAATCGCCACCGCGAGGATAGTAAAATTTATTTGAAAGGAGGATTTTCATACGTAAATACGTTTGTTTTATAAAACAGATTTCTCTAAACTTTCTTTTAAATACAGCAATGATTCTTCTCGCAAAATGTTCAATTTAGTATCAACCTCATCGTAAGAAATCTCATTTTCAATAAGCGAAATACCATTTTTATAGATTCTTTCTTCTAATTCAAGTAAAGCACACAAAGAATCAATTCTTGAATTACGCGATTCTTTTAATTGTGTGGAATAACGATAAAAAGTCATAAATTTTTTGTGGAACAGAATGGAAAATATCGTAGCATGAAACGAATCTGTACAAACATATTCTGCCTCACTAATATATTTTACAAAATCGGTAGGAGAAACATCATAAGGCGCTTCATCACCGAATTGTTCATCGCTTTCGATATATTCGTCCATGTGACGAATGGCTATTATTTTAAATCCTGTTTTTTGTTTCAATTCATTTATCGCTTTTCGGGTTTCGGGATTTACGCCAAGCAAATAACAAAAAATATAAGGCTCTGATACATTTGCAGTTGAGTTTTCTATTTCTTTTGCCCAATCTTCACGCGTGAGCATCAACGTGGGATCGCAAACCACTTGCGCTTTTTGATGTGAAACGGTTTCAACAAGATTCTTACCTTGAAGTTCGCGAACGCTAATAAAAGCAAATCTATCTAAAAACTCGCCATATGGCTTTACTTGAAGTTTATGCAAACGAGCAACGCCAAAACTTGTTCCGAAAGAAATTTTCGGAATGCTATCATCAACAAAAAGCAAATTAAAATACTTGTTATACAAACTCATTGGAGTCCATAATTGGTCACTGCCAACGACAACCGCGTCGTAATTCAAAGAGCCTTTACTCAAATTTTCAAAACCTTCATACAAGTGAACAAATGGATCTATTTTCTCCTCTTTAAAACGATTTACAGCCAAGGCACGAGTTGCTATATATGTTGCATAGTTTTTATGCAGTTTCATGCTTATTTTTGCTTTCAAATCACGAATCTGATCATCGTAAGCACGAATGCGGAACATCTGAGCAAGCATCCATAGTTTTTTGGAAAAAGAAACTTGTTTTTTGTACTGTATAATCTCACAATCGTAACCTAATTTCCGAATCAAACTCAACATGGCAAAATTTACCAACGAAGAGCCGTAATTGTTGTGATTCTTCACATATCGAATTACTAAACCGATTTTTTTATTTTGCTTTTCTGTAATCATTTTATTCTACAATCATTTATTAAATGCACAACCACATATTGCAAGAAATTAGGAAATATCATGAGAAGTCTTCTCTTTTTTTAAGTCATGGTGATTATTTAACAGGCAAACAGCTCTCCACCGCAGGAAACCAAGTATAATCATAATAAAAGATCCGATACCGAACATTCCTCCACTACCAAACGAAAAAATTAATATCCATGAAAATAGGGCTATAAATAAATGAAGAATTCTACCGGGCATTTTTTTGTGTTTTATAAGAAGATAAAATGGTTTGATTATATAAATCATCAAGAATATATACATCACAATACCTACAAATCCGGTTTGAGCAATCCATGAAGCAAAATAAGCATCGGCTATAAAATAGGCTGCGCCCGGCGCTAAACCAAATACACTGCTTAATCCAAGCTCATAAAGCAAAGGCGGGTAATATTTCCCTGTTATTGGCGTGCAATAAGAAGCAAATCCTCTTCCAAGCCAAAAATAATTTCCTTCAAGAGCTTGTGGTAGTGCTTTCACCATCATTGCGCGAGCAACATTTTCATTATCTGTAATATAATACAGTTCGATTTTATCCTGTGCTAAAAAAAAGACTCCAACTATCATGAAAATGGCAAAAAACACCGATAGAATCTTAGTGAAAGATCGAACCATTGCTTCTTTGTCAAAATAGCGGGGAAATATATAAGAGGCGTAGAAATAAGATGCAAAGAAACAGGCAATCACTCCATAATATTTTCCTTGCCGTACCAACGGAATTAAACACAGTAATGAAATAAATATGAGTATTTTAGGAAAATCCCATTTTTTAAAATAATAATCTTTTTTTAACACCAGTATAAGTAATCCAACAACATAAACAACAGCAGCTAATGAAAAATTTCTTTCATAAATAGCGAAACTTTGAGCATGTGTGCCGCTTCTTCCCATAATCAATGTTAGTACGACATTAATAAAAAGAAAGAACATCAAAACATAAAGATATTTCAAAATTTTCGCTTGATCTTTCAAGTTAAGTTTAAAATAACCGTTTCCTATAATGATAACGAGAATATAAGGTCTCGCAATCATAAAAAAATCTTGAAAAATCGCTATGGGCAAATTATAGGATAAAAACAAGGAATAAATCAATTGAACAGAAAAATACACCGAGACAATAACAAAAGTTTTACTCTTCAATGCGCCATTATAAATACCGACGCCTAAAATAAATAAAGCAAGTAATTCGTCTACACTGGAAAAAAGAGCATATTCTCTAAGCAATATACTACCAATCCATAGAATTAGAAATAAAAAAGCTTTATAAGTCATTTGCTTTATAATAATTATTAAAACATTCTATTAGTTTCTGTGCAGAATATTTTGTTGAAAGATTTTCACGCATTGTAATGCAATTTTCCACATAAAAGGCATTGTTTTTTACTATTTCTTGCAAGTCATCTTCATTCCAATCGGCTTTGTCAACACCCAACTGATGTTTGTCTATCATTATCGCCGTGTATGGCACAAGATTAATTACAATAGGTGTAGCGGATACAACAGATTCGGGAACAGATACCATATTCAAATCTTGTTTTGTATCAATGAGCATTGCCATTGATTCTGCAACTAGATTATTGAGCTCCGAATGAGGCTTAAACCCAACAAATTGCACATTATTGGCAATATCCAATTCTTTGGCTTGTGTTTTCAGCTTGTTTTCCAATTCTCCGCGACCGGCAATAATCAATAGAAAATCGGTATATTCAGGCTTAGCAACGAAACGACTGAATTTTTCAATAATACTTTCAATATTTTTGCGAGGAATCAATTGACTGACTACAATAAATTGTCGTTTTTTTGTTTTTGAAAAATGAAATTTCTGTAAATTAACGCCATGTTCAACCGTTTCATTAACAGTATTGGGGCAATATTTTGAAATAAAAGATTTTGCTTCTTCCGAACGGGCAACAACGGGAATATTTCGAAAGAATAATCTTGCCACAACATTGTACCAAAAACGCGACGGAATACTTTTCATTTTTCTGTTATGAGCCGCTAATTCGTGCCAAATGATGGTTTTTTGTGGAGCAATAAGTGATGCAAATAATGATGTAAATGTAAAAGCAGCTCCGGAACTAATAATGTCGAAATGGTCTTTATTCTTTCTCAAAAAATTCCACAACTGTGGCTGAAAAGGCAAAACATTGGGTTGAAAAATTTTTTTCATTGCCGAAGGCAAAAAAATAACCTCAAAATCATATTGTTCTTCTTTTCGTGGTTTATACTCTTCATTGGTAACAAGAGTAACCTTATGTCCCAGTTCCTTGAAACCTAATCCAAAATTGTAAATCATACAATCTTTGATGCTATCCACTTGCGGGATAACATTGTTTTCGGCAGTATAAGGTATTGAATTTAAAAGAAGTATGTTCATAACGAATTATTTTTCAAACATGTTGGCAATAACGGTTTGTAATTCTAATCTGTAATCGGCTTCTATATTTTTAATTGCTTGAACTTCATCTTGCGAATGCTCAGATAACTTTTCATAGTTTGTTTCTATTTTGGCGAATGTCTGATTTATATCTATCAAATGATTAGCCAATCGAGCATCTTCGAAAATTCCTTTTATTTTAACATGTTCTGCAATATCGGTCAAACCTACTGTTAATGCGTGATATTTATATGCTAATAATAGAATATGCAATCTATTGCTAAATACCAATGAACTGTTACCATAATATTCTTGTGCATTTTCCAATGTTATTAAGTCGGAAACAAGTGTGATATTTGTATGATAATCCTTACAGGCTTCATAAAGTTGTTGCATAAAAGGAAAGTCTTTATTTACTTGATAGGTAAAAAGTATTTGTTGTTTAGGATTTTTTCGAAGAATTGAATCAATCAGAGCAACAACAACTTTCGTCAAATGAGTGGCATATTCGAATTGATTTTCTTTCGAAGCAAAATTTCGTAAGGAGAATATAATATATCTTTTACTTATTGTTGAAGGACTATCGGCAACATAAGCCCAAGATAAATCGGGTGCTAAACGGCATTTTGAAATGCCTGCGTTTCGACAGTATTGTAATGATAATGAATCGCGTACATAATAATAATTAAAAACCAAAGCAAGCAACCGTTCCGACCAAGCTTCAAATTTTCCCGAAAAGCGCATAGACATTCCTATTCTGATTACTTTCACATTTAAAATTCGTAATAACAATAGAAAGAAAAAAGAAATAATATTTTTCAATATGTCTTTGTAACCCGAAACAACATGTTCTCCAACGCCTGTAACAAAATTAATTTTAGTAGAAGAAAACAGTGATTTCAGTGCAAAGAAAATCATTGCAGGAATAAACGACAAAGAAGTATTATTACTTAATTTTTCCTCATCTTTTATTCCTATTCGATTGAGAAATAATGGTTGAATTTTTGCGGAATCATTGACAATAATTTTGCCTTGTTGTCGCAATAACTCCAATAAACTTTTATAAATCAATACTTCACCTGTATTATCAAAATTGGCAGTAGTCTTGTAGAATATGATATTTTTTTCTTTTTTCATTTCCAATATTTATAAAATAATACTGTTTTTGCAACATTTCTTATCTGATACTTTATCGTTTCTTTTTTTGAGGGTATAAGATATTTTCTCGCCAAAGAACCAAAATCCATATTATTTTCGAAATCTTTTACAAAATCGTCATGTTTCTTTGACATTTTTACAGGGTATTTCAAATGTGCTTGTCCTTTTAATGCATTTTCGACCAACGATGTTTTGTGCTCAATTTCATTTTCTATTTGTGTAATTATTCTTTTTCCTTTATCTGTGTTCACCAACAACAATGATAATCCTTTTGACATTTTAATACCGGGAAAATCTCTTTTTGCTGTCCAATAATCTGCCAACGTTATATCGCCTTTTCTATCTTTTGTACAATATTTGCATTCATAACAACATTCTCTTAAAGTTATATTTTTCCAAAAGCCATAAAAATATGGAATTAATTCTGCATTGTAAAAGTTATTAAGATGTTTTTTTGATGCATCAGTACTAGTTATCTGAATATCATAGCCTTGTCCAAATCGTTTTTTCGAACGAAATTTGAAATCTACGATTTTTCGTTTTAGTCGTTTTTCTAAATCCGCTATTTGAAGTTGAAAAAGGGCATTACTTGGCACTCCATGGCAAATCAAATCGGAAGTGATAAGATTTTCATAATCTTTACATAAAAAAGATTTTAATCCTGCAATTTGACAAGGTGTTCCTGTATAATACACTAATCGCCCTTGCTTTAAATATTCCTTTGTTGTCTTAAAAGTGCTACCGATATCACTTTGAACATATTTTGAACCTCGTAACATTTTCAATTCTTCATAATCTTTGGCAAAACCATGTATGACATTCATTTCATCGTCATACATTGCACCACAAACTATGCCGTTTTGGGATAAAACATAATTGGCAATAACAGAAAAAATCCCGCCGGAACTACTTTCCAATCTTGTTCTTGTATTTTTGTCCCACGCAAGATATACATCTTGATTTTGTTTTTCGTTTGTGAGATGTAAAACTGAACAAGTTTTTTCACAAAGCCCACAATTCGTACATTTCTCAACATCAACAGTTGGATAATAAAAACCATTTGTTTGCAACACAAAGCATATTGCATCATGAGGACAAATGGCTTTACAAGCACTGCAAGCGGTACAATCGTTTTGAGGTAGTTTTATCATTGCTTGTATTTTCAGTGTTTACTTCAAAAAATCTTGCACAGAGTTTAATAATTCCGTCTTATATTTGATATAATCATTTTTGTTTGCAAATTCTTCAATAAAATTCATTCCTATTTTAGTTGGATATTCAAAATTGGAACAAATCTCGCCTTTTTCGTTTATAGTTATTGTATTGAATAAGTCAGTCAATCCACTTAGTCGTTCTCGGTCTAATTCTGAATCGATAAAAATAACTGGTGTTCCTATTGCCAAACAGGGTAGGGCACAGTGAATGCGCGAGGTAACTACAAGTTTGGCTTGCGAGAGTCTTTTTAGGTATTCTTTTGCTACTTGTAAGTGATATTCTCTATCATTCGTATTTTTATTCCCAATGTAAAGCTGAGCAATAAATGTTCCTTTTGCTAATAAATCTTTTGTGAATATCTTATTCAATGTTTTTTCTTTTTTAGAAGCATTTTGTATTATTTCCTTTAAGAATCTTACCTTTTCTTTCTTTATTCGTCCAAAGAAATGTCGGTATGCTTTGGAATAATAGGACAATAATCCTTTCCAGTTACGATAATTGTACATCACATCAACAAAAAGGATTTCTTCCGATACAAAATCTCTTTTAATAGTATTTCCCAGCGTTAGTGTTAAACAGCCGGAAAAATAAGCATCAATACCTATTTCTTTTAAGCCTTTTTCGGTTTCGGTATCTCGACAGCCAATAGGTTCGTATTTTTTTAAATAGTCATACATATCTGCATTCTTCGCAAAAGTATTTATGCTCTCTTTTGTGAAGTGAGAAGAAACAAATAATGGCGCCAGTTTTTCGGAGGGTGGAAAATTATGGGGAAATTTCAAAAACCAAGAAGCCATAATAATTTTGGCTTTATCGCCATCATACATATTCAAGCCTTCTCTGTCCACAAAAATAGGTTCTTTCGGCAAAAATTGCATGGCAGCAATAGTTTGAACATAATCGCCGAGATTTTTTCCTTGTTTTGGAGTATTATATTGGTCTATAACTGCGTATTTCATATTCATTGCTATCTTCTAAATTTTACCAAAGCCTTATTTATCATTCGGTCTACCAACAATTTTTCATCTGTACATAGTCCTGTAAAATAAATTCCCACAGCAAATACAATCACGGAAATCATTCCCGTAAAAATAAAACGGTATTCAAAATATAAAGTATGTGTTATTATCCAACAGGAAATTATTGTTAACAATATCGGAATAATCACTTTCAGTATGACTCTTTTAAAATATTCAGGAATTGATAGGTGAGCTATTTTTTTTGCCAAAAGTAATTTAAGCAAATTATTGACAAGTTCAATACAAATAAATCCAACTAAAACAGAGTATGCTGCAAATCCAAGCCTTAACAAGATATAAGCAACGGGTAGATTTAGCAACGAAATGCTTCCTGTTATAATTTGGTAATTTCTTATTTTTCCTGTTGCTTGAATAGCAGATTGCACTCCAACAGTTAATTGCATTGTCATTATTGCTATCAAAGAAAGTGAACAGAATACAACGGTATATTCAGGGATATTTTTTAGCCAAAAGTTGAGTATTGCCGGCATTTCAAAAATACAGGGAATCGCAATCATTGCCACAAGAAAGAATCCAAATTTACTCGCTACCATTGAGAGCCGTAACATTCGCTCTCTATCGTTCATTCCCTCACTTATCATAATTTGCGGATTCAATGCCCGAAGCAGAGCTGCCCATAAAAAATTTAATGTTGAATAAACTTGATTCGCAATACCAAAGGCAGCATTAACAACCGTACCAAAGAAAATATTCAAGATAATTGCCAAACCTTGCATTCGAGATATATAGGTCAACGTTCCAAATAAATTCCATCCGGCAAAACTGCCCAATTCTTTTATTAAAGGTTTATCTATCTGATAATTTTTTACACTACATTCACTATATTTTTTCAAACAAAAAACGGCATATAAAAAAAAGACCATTACGCTTAATACCGCCATAAACACTCCATAAACCACTAATCGTTCCGGTTGAATAAACCAAAGTAGTGATAATGCTATGCCTAACTTTACAACAGATTCAATGATATTTACTATCGCAATCCACAACATATTTTCGTGTGCGTTCAGCAATGCTGTAAATGGGACTGATATTATAGTAAAAAACACTGACACCGACATAAAATAATATATTGTCTTTGCTATTGGTATTCTATCGGGAGGAATATTCAAAAATCCGCCAAACAAAAACGGGACCAATACTAAAAGCGACACGACGACAACAACACCTATCGCAATATGCAAAATCCAGCTATTGGTAAAAACCTTTTTTTGCATCTCAACATCTTTTGTCCCTTGATGAAAAGAAAGATAACGTTGGGTAGAAATGGTCATTGCTGCATTCAGAAACGATAACATAGCAATAACACCCGCAATCAGATTAAATATTCCAAAGTCAGAAGCACCAAGCGCATTTAACACCAAACGAGTGGAATACAATGAAATTCCCATTGTAATCAGCATCTTGGCATACAATATACCTGTATTAAATACTACTCTTGTACTTGCTTGCTGTGGTTGTTTCATTTGTTGTTATTCTACTCGTCGCCGTATCCACCGTATCTCTTTGCTCCATAGCCGTAACCATAACCATATTTACCATAATGTTTATTTTTTTCTATATCAAAAGCATTTAATATGGTACATAAACCCGGAAGAGATTTCTTTATATGCAATTCTTCAATGTATTCAAAGTCTTTTTTATAAGTATAATCGGCACGGCATAAATAAATGGAAATGTCCGAGTATTTTCCTATCATCAACGTATCGGCAACCAAACCTACCGGAGCTGTGTCGAGTATAACATAATCGTATTGTTGCTTTAGTTGTTCAATGGCTTTTTCCAAAGCAGGAGAAGACAGTAATTCAGTAGCATTTGGCGGTATTGGTCCTGCTGGTATAATATCCAAATAATCGTTATCCGGAATGTGGAGTATTAATTCATCTAAAGGATAATGCTCCGGCTCAAACAAATATTGCGACATTCCGGTTTTGCTATTCAATTGGAATAATTGTAATAATGCCGGACGACGCAAATCTAATCCGAGTAAAATGACTTTTTTCTTCAACAACGAAAGACTGACAGCTAAGTTTGCTGAAACAAAGGATTTTCCTTCACCTGACATGGAAGAAGTCAGCAGAATAACCTGCTTGCTACTTGCCGACATAAAGTGTAAATTGGCACGTATAGCTCTAAATTCTTCGGTTATCCGATCGTTTTGATTAGGTTTGATTTGTACAACAGATGTTTGTTCTGCGTCTTTCAATCGGCTGATTGTTCCCAATATAGGCACGGAAGTAATTTTGTTTATATCGTTTTGGTTGGTTATTTTGAATTGTAACCACTCTTTCAATAGAATAATACCTACAGGAATCAATAGAGCAAGTATAAAGGCGGCAAGCAAGATTAAATTTCTTCTGGGCGATACCGGCACTTTTTCGGCTATGGCTCTATCTATAAATTTTGCATTGTCGGTAGTTACAGCCAGTGCAATGGAATTTTCTTCTTTCTTTTGTAGCAAAAACTGAGAAATAGCTGACAATGTTGCTTGTTCACGGGCAATACTTACCAACGCTCTTTCTTGCATAGGCGCTGCTGTAATGCGCCGGCTGAATCGTTGTGCTTCTTCATCTAAATTGTTGCGTGCTATCAGCAAATTATTTTGAAGATTATTCAACGTTGTCAAAATATTGCTGAAAACACTTTGTATGGTATTGTCCAAATTAATTAATGTCGGATTTTTGTCGGTCGAAACAAGTTCTAACCGTTTCTTTTCCAGCAACATTTCGTTGTACTTTGCCACCAGCGAATTGAGAGAAGCATCTGAAACACCGATATTAACAGGAATCAATTCGTTTCTGTTTTCCGGATTGTTCATATAATCTTTTAAGTAATGCACTAAACTCAACTGAGTAGCATTTTCTACTCTTTTTTGTTCGTATAGATTATATTGTTGAGTAATAACTTGAGCATCGTAGTCAATATTGGTAAGTTTTGCACCTTCTTTGAAGTTTTGTATTTTCAATTCTACTTTTTCAAGGTCTTGATTGATAACTTCCAAGCGTTCTGTTAAAAAATCGACTGTTTTTTCTGTTGTTTCGTTTTTATCCTGATTGGCGTTATTGTTATATACACGTACTAAATGGTCTAAAAAATCTGTGCCTCGTGTTCGGTGACTGAACTTTGAGGATAAACTGATGACAGAGGTAGTTCTTGAAACGGGAGCTATTTTTAACGTTGAACTGTATTTGCGAGCAATAGTCATCAGGGGAAAAATCACTATTTTATAGGTACTTGCCGATTCTAACATTGCTTGCTCGTTTTGTGAGATTTCAATAGTTCCCGATAGGGTAGTGAGGAAAACAGGAAACTTATCAAATGTCAATGTTTGTTTCTCTTCATTTTCTTTATTTTTTGTTTCCGAGGTTATTTCTATTTTTTCTTCTTTAATGTAAACTTCCAAAAATATGATATTTTCTAATTTTTCAATAGGTCTGTCTATCAAATTAACCGTTAGCGCACTGTTGGTACGCGGATAAACTTCATAGTATTTTAATCCGCTTTTTTGGTGGTAAGTAGTGTATAAGCCTAACTCTTTTATGGCAGTTTGCATGTTTGTCAATGACCTTAAGATAATCACTTCGTTTTCTACATTACTTGAAATTCCCGAAAATCCGATACTTTCAAAAATGGCTGCGTCCATTGAAGCAGCTCCGCCTCTTTTGTCATCGTTTATAATGATAGAAGACGATACATCATATTCGGGCGTGGCAAAATAAAGATATGTAAAAGTTGCCAACATACATACAACAATAGAAATGACAAACCAATGCCATTTAGTTAAAAACTTCAACCCAAGTTCTACTAAATCTATGTTTTCTACTGTTTTTTCAGATTTTTCTTCGTATCTATCCATTCGTTTACGATTTTAGAATTACGATTTTAGAATTACGATTGAATTCCAAATTCAAACTAATTCTAAAATTGCAAATTATTTTATCTCAATATATTTACCATCAATGATGCTATTGAAATCAGTATTGACACAGCCGAAATAGCGATTGTCGTGGTTGAACCGATGTCCGAATTTCTTGCTTTCATTTTATTAGGAGTTACATATATAATGTCGTTTTGCTGCAAATAATAATACGGAGAATTGATGATATTCGCATCTGTCAGATTTACTATTATAACTTGTTGTTTTCCGGTTGTATCTTCGCGTATAATTTTCACATTCGTTCTTTGTCCATGAATGGTCATGTCTTTTGCCAATGCTAATGCTTCAAATATGTTTATTTTTTCATTCGAAACAACAAATACACCCGGATTTATAACTTCTCCCAATACGGAAATTTTAAAATTAACAAAACGTACTGTAACAATGGCATCTTTTAAATAGGCTTTCAATTTTTCCTGTATCATTTGTTCAACTGCATCTTTACGCATACCGCCTACATGTATAACACCCAACACCGGAAGTTCGATTTTTCCATCGTTATCTACCAAATATTGCTGCAATACAGGCTGAGTGAATAAAGAAGAGGAAGAATTTGCTGTTTGTACAGTCATATTGAAAGGAACAGCAAGTTCCGGCTCACTTGTATGGACGGTAATTGTCAATAAATCTTTGGGCATTATCAGAGCTTCAAATAATTCATTTTGTGAAGCTCGAATGACCGATAAATCTTGCATGTAAGGAACCTGCTTATGAGAATTACAGCTTGAAAGAAGAATAAGCGACAGAAGAAAAACAGGTATAAAACGAATTATTTTCATCATAAGCAGATAATTATTGTTTTCTTTAAAAAATGTACATACAAAGTTACAAAAAAGTTTAGATATATCAAACAAATTCTATTGTCAATGTTTAATCCGGTTAACTGGCGCCAGCGTATGCACTTTCACTAAACAAGGTCAGCCAAAGTATTTTAATATCCCACCAGAAATTCCAATTGTTAATATATTCTGTGTCGTATTTGACACGTTTTTCCATCTTCCACAGTTCGTCTGTTTCGCCGCGATAGCCGTTTACTTGCGCCCAACCGGTAATTCCGGGTTTTATATAGTGTCGCGACAAATAAGATTCTATCAGTTGAGAATACTCTCGTGTTTGTATCAACATGTGTGGACGTGGTCCAACTAACGACATTTGTCCGAAAAAAACATTAAAAAACTGTGGCAGTTCATCAATGTTCCACTTCCGCATAAATTTGCCGATAGGCGTTATTCTCGGGTCGTCGGCAATAGCTTGCAGCATATCTGCGTCAGCGTTTATCTTCATGCTTCTGAATTTCAAACATTTAAAATTTTTATTGTTTAATCCGGTTCTTTCCTGTAGGAAAAACACCGGTCCTTTCGATGTCAATTTTATAATAATACTCAATATGGGAAATAACCATGAGAAAATAAATAAAATAACCATTCCTGAAACAAACAGGTCTAAGCTTCTTTTCAACATACGGTTACCAATATCGTCGAGCGGAATCCACTGCGGATTAAGTATAAGCAAATTATCTAAATATTCCAATTTGCGTCCACTGCTCAAATAAGGTGCTGTTTCGGGAATCAGATACAACCGAACGCCACAATGGTTGCAAGCTTTTAATTGTTGTTGTATGTTGTTTTTATTTTGAAAAATAGAAAAAACAGAAAAAACAACTTCGGTTTTTGTTTGTTTTATAATTTCTTCCAGTTGGTTTGTATTTCCTGCGAGAAACGGTAAATCGTTTGCCGGTATTTCCGAAATATCGCGCTCAGCATACTTTACATATCCTACAAATTTATAGCCAATCATAGGATTGTTTTCAAACATTTCTTTCAACTTGACAGAAGTGTCGGTATAGCCGATGATAAGTACATTTTTTACCGATTTACCAGTTTCTCTCCTTTTTCTTATTACAATATAAATTAATTTATAAGCAATGATTTCTCCGAAAGTGAATATGCCTACATAGCTGAATAAAAACCAACGACTGTAGCTTCCTTTGCTAATAAGGAAAGCAGATGTAACTAAAATACCGGTAAAAATTATTGTTTTTTTTAATATTCTCAACACTCGTTTTTTATACGAATCTCGGAAGTGTGAGTTTTTTTGAGAATAAAATAGAAAAACTATAATCCATGAACAGATAACATGAAACAAGTAGAATTGAAACGAATGAACTGAATGTTGTACATCGCCGATATCAAGCCAATAAGCAATGGTTACCGAAAATGTCAGTACCAGCAAATCGACAAATAACCACAAGATTGACAATGTATTTTCTTTTTCAGTCATGCTCTGATTGAAAAGTTAGATAAAGTTCCGAAGGCTGCCAAAATTGAAACTTGCACGCGGAATACACAGAAAACAGATTGTAATAATTAACTGATTAAAAAAACAATATTTCCGTATTGTTCTATCAAAATCTGTGTACTCCGTGTGCAATTTCTCTTTTTGGACAGCCCCCTGAATCCTTAATTAAATTATTCTTATTCGATAACGAAACTTACACGACGGTTTTGGGCGCGTCCTGCTGCAAAGCGATTGTCGGCAATCGGATTTGCCATACCCATACCTTTCACTTCGATGATACTTTCTTCTGCTACTCCATGAAAAATGAGGAAGTTTTTTACAGCTTCGGCACGTTGTTGAGATAATCTCAAATTAAAGTCTGCTGAACCAACATTATCTGTATAACCAAAAATTCTGATTTTTCGGCTACCGGCACCGTCTTTCAATATATGTACAATTCTGGCAAGTACGTATTCCGAGTCGCCGGTGAGTTTTGCCGAGCCTGTGCTGAATCTGATTTCGTCAAATGAAGCAGTTACTTGAGTACCGATCGCCTTGTTGTTCAAGTCGTTTTCCAATTGTCTGATTTTGTCGTTAAGACGGGCAATTTCCGGATTTGGATCAGCACTATCGGCAGGCTTTCCTGCCATACCATCTAACTTTTTACTTAATGCAGCTAGTTGGTTTTGAAGGTCATTTATTTTATCTTCAAGTGCTTTAATTTTGCCCTCGTTCGATGCTATTGCAGGAACTTCTGCAGCTGCAGTTTTTCCGCCAAACAAATCTGCGTAATATTCGCCAACGCTTGCATCGCGTACATGAGTTTTGTTTTTTCCGTGGAATTTGAGGCGTAAACCAATGTTTGCTGCAAAACCGTCGTCATTCCAGTTTGTTGGTGGAGCTATGCCCAAACCATCAACCAAATAAGCACGATACTGACCCTCAAGAATCAATGCAAGATGGGAGGTAAAATTGTAATTGTATTCCAACCCTGTTACAACTATTGGTGTAATACCATCGGTTTCTTTCATTGCATTTAGACTGCCTATAGGTTTGTTTTTGTGAAAACCAACACCGAGAGCAGCATTACCATAGAAAGTACTTTTTTTCCAAAAACCTTGGCGAGTAGGAGCCAACAAGTTTGATAGGTTAACAGAGTTATTGAACATAATGTCAATAGTACTTCCTTTCAACCCTTCGCGATTGTAGTTAAACCAACCTCCTTCAAAACCAAAACCATAATAGGGATTTACGGTGTAGTCAATCGAAATGATTGGCAACGACCAACTGGCGTTGTTTACACGTGTTTCAAACATAGACCAATCAGGTCTTCCGGCGTCAGGTTTAATCCGGTAGTAATTGATACCACCTTTGACAGCTACCGACCAATGGGCATAATCGGCAGATTGTGCGGCTATGTTTCCCACGCAAAAAACAGACATAGCAACTAAGAGTGTAATAAATTTTTTCATTGTTAAATAAAATTAAAATAGTTCATAAATAAAAAAACACGCAAAAAAAGACAATTTTCTTCATGCAAGCTATGTACTTGTTTGAGAAAGATTTTTTGTTCTTTTTCCCATATTGTGCAACTTGAAGCATAAGCTTGAAAATTATCAGCTCAAATAATATTTGCAAATGTAATAGATTTTAATTAAATAGCAAGAACTTTATATTATTAACAAGGGCTTTTATTGTGTTTTTTTATATTTTTTAACGAATATCTTGTAATTAAGCCGATAACTATAGCGGGTTGTTTTATTTTTTTTAGAAAGAGTTTAGAAGTATTTTCTAAAAGCATTTTTGATAATTAACGACAATTGCTACTTAATATAGAAAAAATGGCAACTTACATTATAAATGTACAGGGTATTTGTAAAAAGTACGGTAACTAAGCAACAAAATATTGGTATAGAAACAGCAAAAATACTGCCTAAATGAAATGAAATAACAGCAGAACCGATGCAAACAGCGCAGATATAAGCGTATTTTCAACATTTTCTAACGTTGAATAAAAAAAAGCATGAATTGTTTTTCATGCTTTTCTATTTTGGAAAGGAAAATCAAAAACTTATTTTTTATTTACCCTAAACATATCATTTCCGTTTTTCAAAAAATCAACAATTTGCTTGGCAGCTGCAATACCGGCATTGATATTGGCTTCTTCCGTTTGCGCTCCCATTTTTTTAGGAGTGGAAAAGTAGCGGTTAACAAATTTTTCTGTCATTTCGTCGTGATTGCCCGGCATAACGTCGGTTACATATTTAAAGTCAACGCGGTCGGTCATTAGTTTTACTAACTCTGTTTCATTAATTACTTCTTTACGTGCGGTATTCGCCAACAAAGCGCCTTTGGGCATTTTGTTCAATAAATTGTAATTAATGGAGTTTCTCGTTTCGGCAGTTGCCGGAATGTGCAATGAAATAACTTCACACGTTTCATATAATTTATCGGCAGAAGTCAACGCTTTTACACCGTCTTTTTCTATTACGGCAGTAGGGCAGAAAGGGTCGTAAGCATACACTTCCATACCAAAACCTTTGGCGATGCGAGCAACATTGCGACCAACATTTCCGTAAGCGTGAATACCTAATTTTTTGCCCATCAGCTCCGTTCCTGAACTACCGTTGAAGAAATTACGCACGGCGTAAACCATCATTCCCAACGCTAATTCAGCTACGGCATTGGCGTTTTGTCCGGGAGTATTCATTACACACACATTGTGATTGGTGGCAGCATCTAAATCTACATTATCATAACCGGCTCCGGCACGCACCACAATTTTCAATTGTTTCGCAGCAGCAAGCACTTCGGCATCAATAATATCACTGCGGATAATAATAGCGTTAGCATCAACAACGGCATCAAGTAATTGCTTTTTCTCCGTGTATTTTTCTAATAACGCCAATTCAAAGCCTGCAGCTTCAATTTCTTTGCGAATGCCATCTACGGCTATTTTTGCAAAAGGTTTATCGGTAGCAATTAAAACTTTCATAGCTAAATTATTTTGCGTGTTGGGCTTCAAATTCTTTCATACAATCAATCAATGCTTGTACGCTTTCCATCGGTAAAGCATTGTAAGTAGAAGCGCGGAAACCGCCTACTGAACGATGTCCTTTGATACCAACCATTCCTTTTGTAGTGGCGAATTTCATAAAATCGCTTTCCAAGTCTTTGTATTCGTCTTTCATTACAAAGCAGATGTTCATACGCGAACGGTCTTCTTTATTCGCTGTTCCGACAAACATTTTGCTATTGTCGATAGCATTGTAAAGCAAGTTGGCTTTGGCAATGTTTTTCTTTTCCATTTCGGCAAGTCCGCCGTTGGCTTTCAACCATTTCAATGTTTGTAACGCTGCGAATATTGGTAATACAGGCGGTGTGTTGAACATAGAACCTTCTTTTATATGCGTTCTGTAATCCAACATTGTCGGGATATAGCGCGATACTTTGCCTAAAATATCATCTTTGATAATCACGAATGTAAGTCCGGCAGGTCCTAAGTTTTTTTGAGCGCCGCCATATATAATAGCGTATTTAGAAACGTCTATCGGACGAGAGAAAATGTCGGAAGATGCATCGGCTACCAAAGGCACGGGAGAATCAATGTCTTTCAACAATTCTGTTCCATAAATCGTGTTATTGGTCGTGATGTGGAAATAATCCACATCAGCAGGAATCGTGAAATTTTTGGGAATAAACGTATAATTAGCATCAGCCGATGAAGCTACTTCAACTACTTCGCCAAAACCTTTCGCTTCTTTCAATGCTTTTTTAGCCCAAACGCCGGTGTTCAAATAAGCGGCTTTTTTCTCCAACAAATTGAACGGAACCATACAGAACTGCAAACTGGCGCCTCCGCCGAGGAATAAAACCGAATATCCTTCGGGAATATTCAATAGTTCTTTGAACAACGCAACCGCTTCATCAACAACCGGTTGAAAGTTTTTAGCCCTGTGGCTGATTTCCATAATAGACAATCCGTCGTTTTCGAAGTTCAATACAGCTTGTGCAGTCTTTTCGATTACTTCTCGTGGCAAAACAGATGGTCCGGCATTGAAATTATGTTTCTTCATTTTTATATAAGATGTTATATTATAATTACTTTGTGAATAATAACACGTTGAAAATTTGAAACGCCAAAGTTAATATAAATCTTTTAAAACAAATATGCTTTGTTGAAAAATTATTTTGTAAAGAAATAACAGGTTGATTTAGTTACAAATATTTTTACATTAATATTATAAATCAATAAAATGATAAGGCTATGAACTTATATCCTGCATGATATAAGGATATTTTTTCATTTTATGTATTAAAAAACTTCTTTTATCGGAAAAACATGTCTTTATACATATTTGTATTACAATAAGTTGTAAAATATTTTATAAAAAATATAATAATCCTATTGTAAATATAAAAATCTATATTACCTTTGCATCGCAAAACCAAAATGGTGTGGTAGTTCAGTTGGTTAGAATACCTGCCTGTCACGCAGGGGGTCGCGGGTTCGAGTCCCGTCCATACCGCTCTACAAAACGCTAATTCTTTAACAAATAAAGAGTTAGCGTTTTTGCTTTACGAAAAATCCCCTAAAAATCCCCACTTGTTTTTACGGAGCAAAATTATTTTGGCTAAGTATTGTCTAAAAAAATTTGAAATGCAACAAAAAAACACCTCGAAAAATCGCTTTCCCGAAGTGCTTTTATAAAGGACACTAATTTTCTCTTAGAGTTTCTTGGAGTTCTTTATTTTTACTTAATGTTCCTTAGTTTTTGATCAAAAGATAATCCGCTTGGCAAACATACCATAATCAGGATATAAAACTACGTTACGACCTTTCAATATTTTACATTTTTCGATATTTAAACCCTCACTGCCACCACAGGCAAGCCAAATCGTATCGGGATAGAAAATGCTTGCAACGATTGCTGTTTTTTCGCTTTCTACAATGGCAATCGTTTTGAAACAAGTCAAGACTTCGCGGTTTGCAAAAATCAACCCTATCGTGCCATTCTTTTTTCAATATAGCCTTGATGTCATCGTATTTTTGGGTAATATATCTTTGCAAATAAATAGCACTATTTGAATTACCTAACAATGATACAAGCAACCTGTTTTTGAGAGTATTGGCATCTATCGTAAATAATTCGGGATTTATAATTTCATTGAAAAAATCTATATGAATGTCAATGTTGCATAACTTTTCAAAAGTATTGAAATATGTATCTATCGAATTTATTATATTTTCATTTTCTTTCATTGTTTCTTAGTGTTACTTAGAGTTGCTTACGTACTTCCGCTAATATGGCAGGTAACGTGGTGGCGACTTTATGAAGACGGGGCTTCACTCTTCCAAGTATTAATATTTAGAGTTTTTTCATGCTTATTATTGTTTTCTTCACATGTAAAAAGTAAGAATTATTCCATCTGCTTTTTACAGAAAACTCTTCTAACTGTTTAATATTTAATAAAAATAACATTGATAGAAGAAGATAGAATTCTTTATTTCCAAGCCAAGGAAGTGTAGTGTCTTTTGTCAATTCTATAAAATATAATTTTAAATCTTTAACCTTTAATTGAAGGTTTTCTTCTATTTCATTCACAAATTTGTATCTTAGCATATCCGATATTAAAGCTATATGGGATAAATTTCGATTATTTCTCTCCTCTCGGTTGTTTTTGCTATTTTCAAAACCTGCTTCAAGGGCAATTTTTTCTATTGTATTACTAATACTTGATTCTTTTTCAAAAGCATATTTTAATGTTAACAAATTAATTTCGATATTTTCTATTTTCTCTGGGGTAGTTTTATTTTTCATTCTCTCGTTAAGCGAATTGTGTTCTTCTTTAATTTTTAAGAATTGTTCATCGGCTAATTCAAATAATCCTGCAAGACGATATAATTTACGTTCTAATTCTTTGGGTATTCCGTATTTGTTTTTATATATTAATCCGTGTGACATTGAAGCCCAAGAATGTTGAAGAACTGTTCTTATCTGTATTTCTGCTTTTAATTTTGAAAAATTTTTCCATTCAGGGAGCTTATTTCTTTTGTTATCTAACGTTACGATGTAATGAACAGACAAATAACCAAATTCATTACTATTGTACAAATTTGCTTTATCCATAGAGTTTTTTTCATCTATCGTAAAATTATTTTTGACCAAATCAACAACCTTATTCACGTCTTCTTGATAGTATAATATTATACGAATACCTGAAATATCCATAATATCTTCTCTTATATTTTTTATATTCTTATCAGCTATTTTTTTTTCTAAGCTTTCAATTGTTTTTGTTCTATGTTCAATCAGATGATATTTTACATTTGAATCCGAAAGTAAATCTTCCATTAAATCGTTCAACTTTGTTGTAAAGGGTTTGTGCTCGTTGGTTAGTTTTTGTAATTCTATTTTATCCATATTATTTTATTTTTATAGTTTCATTTTCAATACGTGTTTCTTCAATTTTCTTTTTTAAATCACGACAATATTTATTTCTTGCTTTCGCGTTACTTTGCAAGTATGTTTTATGAAACCATAAATGAGTGAAAGGCTTTGTGTCATCAATTGTAGCTAAAAAATACTCTCCATACCTTTGATCAAACTCAATAAATTTCCCTTGCTTAGGACTCCAAACGGAATTAATTATTGGTTCGTAGTTCAATCCCATTTCATGAGAGATTGCCAATGGGATACGTTGTTCCATATATAGGATTTCAGGAGTTGCATATTTATTTTGGCAATTAATTTTGTTGTTTGTCATAAATGAAATTGCTTCTGTAGTAAATTTATTTTTAAAATTTTCGTTTCCTAAATATGTTATGGACATATTGGTGGCTTTTGTGGAATAATGGCATTCTTTATGAAAATTATAATGAGAAGGGATTTTTATAGCGGATAAAGGCGGATAATTTTGATCTCCTTCTTCTACAAGTTCCCAATGCGAAAACGAGAATGCCAAATCTAAAGGAAACTGAAGCTTCTTCCAAACGATTAAGTCCGTATCTACACAAACAAAAGGTGTTTTAATTTCTTGATAACAAGCGAATTTAGCCGCAGACCAAAATATAGTAGTGTCAATATTGGGATATTTTCTTTCAAAATTATCTAATATTTCTGTATTTACTTCATCCCATGCATTTAAAATGTTATTTTCCCCTAAATATTTTTCCATAGGAGAGTCTGTGTATAAAATTATTTTTCCATTATTTTTTTTCCATTGTAATGCGGATAATTCCAACATTAATCTAATATAGTTCGGTAATTCAACATTAAATGTTCCATACGTCCCATATATACTTCTTCCATTCCTTATTGGTTTGCTGCTAAAACAATGTATCCCAAGCATATTATTGTAATTTTGATTTTTAAACTTATCGAGGACCGTAAGCAAAATTGTCAATATCTTCTATTTTTTCTTGCATACCATTTACTGTAGAAATGTATGAGAGAATTGACTCTTTTTCTTCTTTTGTGAGATATTTGAACGCTTTTTCCCAAAATTCAACTGATAATTTTATTAGAAACTTTGTTATCCTACATTCTGTATTCATTATGTCACCATCTTTATCTATGTATTTCAAGTGATTGCAGATGCCTCCACATGCAAATTTAACATAACAAGCTTTACACATCTCTATTTCAGTCACATATTCCAAAACATATCTTGACTTAATTCCATTTATGACATCACCAACTTTTGAAATACCAATAGCATTTAAGCTATCACATGAATATATACTTCCATCATTTCGTATGCTCAATATTGACTCTCCTGCACCACAGTGTTTTACGAGAATTCTTGTATTGTAAAAAGTACGTATTAAAAATCTTCCAAAGTAATCGGTATCAAATAAAATTGCTTTCAAATATTCTAATTGATGTCGTTTGACCTTTTTTATTAAGAAATTGGCTAATCGCGTATATCCTTTTTCTAACAAATGTACATTTTGAGAGTTAATAGAATAACTTTGTTCTTTACATGCTCTTACTGGGCGAGAAATTATTACTCTAAAACCAATGTTCCACAAATGTTTAAATATTTGTAGTACATCCATGTTGAAAGAAGTAATTACCGTTGAGACGCCAGGAGTATATTCCCAATTAAGAGATAAAACCATTTGAGCATTCTTTTTTATAATGTCATAAGTCCCTTTTCTGTTACGTAAAATACGCATATTATCATGAGTTTTTTTATCTCCATCCAAACTGAACCCCATCCATCTTAAGTCGTTATTAAATAAATCAATAATATCTTTTGTTAACAGTGTTCCATTGGTTAAAAATCCAACTTGAATTTTTATGTTTTTGTTTTGTTTATAAAACCTGCACACTTCTATCAATCTTATATAATCATCAAATTGAGTAAGCGGTTCTGAACCTATCATAAAATCGACACATATAAGACTTGGGCGTGGTAATTGATTACTAATCAATTCTAAGGCTTTATTCATCACATCAACAGGTAAATTCTTACCTTTAAATTGTGTGTCTGAATGATCTGAGAAACAATACTTACAATTCATGTTACACGCACCATTACCAACAAAACTGATAGTATATGTATTTTTATCTATAAACGATGGATTTAGAGATAAACGAAATAATATTATTTCCTCTTCTATATAGTTTTTGTATATTAATCGATTAATTTTCATCAAAAAATCACATACGTTTTTTTTGTTGGTTTCCTTTTCTTCTAAATTAAATTTAGTGAAATCAGCGCTATAAATTTTTTTTGCAATCAAGTATTCTTTTTTTGTTAAGAAAAGTGGTTGCCGCAAAGCTGAAAAATAGATATAGTATTTCTTATTAAAATCGTATAAGTGTATTGATTTACTATTTTTCAAGTATATTTTATTGGAGAAATCAATGTATGTTGAAACTTCAAAGAGAGCTAGATGATTTTTGATAAAACTTAGAAGTTCTCCCAAATTACTATCATAAAAATTTAAATAGTATATGTTTTCACAAATTTCTCTATTCCTATTTTGATGTATTACAATTTTTTTGTGATGTGTTTTTGTCTTTTCTTTGGTGAAATTATTTATCTTTTCAAGATTTTCTTCAAAAAAATCAGCAACGTAAAATGTTATGTCATTTTCGTTTCCGCACGCAGATAAAAGGTTAATGATAATATTAGGTTCAGCATCATTGTTTGCAAATTTTAAATATTCTACCTCTGTGTTATATCCAACTGAATATCCAAGTTGAGTAAATTCATTCGCAATCCTCAAACTCAATTTAATACAGGCTGGCGTTTCTTGATTTTTATTGATTCCATAAATATTTATAGTGGGAATTTCTGTAAATTCTGACCGAATTGATTTAAAGATTTCATAAGATACATCTAATACTTGACATTCATCTAATATTTCTTTTGTAGGAATGGATGTGAATATTATTGGTTTATTGACTTTCTTTGCAAACTGCAATAGTGTAGAGAGATTTTGAACATACTCGCTAACAATTAAAATAGCGTCTATTAATTCTTGAATATCTTCAAATGCAGAATCTGTAATTAATGAATCTGGTATATCTTTAACATAACTATAAAATATCTCAACTTTTGTATCAATCTTTCCAATAATTCTTTTTGTTTCTGATAAAAAACAGTTATTAAAACATGGAGAATTAATATTTTCTGGAAAATATAATAATAAATTTATATATTTTTTGCTTTGTCCAAAATTAACTTTCTGTTTTTTATCAAATACTAATTTTGCTGTCATATTGTTTGTATTTTGTTTTACAAATCATCTGATTTCTTTTTTCGTTGATTTTATTATTCTTATTTAAAAATTTCCATACAATGAGCGGTCTAACTTTTTCACACTTTCTCCAAACTTAATCGGATTTTCTTGTTTTAATTTGTTAATATTTAATTGCTTCCATTTGATTGCAGGATATTTGGAATAATCAAAATCTTTCCAATCAGGATTGCCTGCTGCAAAAGAAAGTAAAAACTCTCTGTCGTTTTGATTCAATGTTTTTTGAATTAATAAAACAAGTTCTTCTCTAATTCTTTCAAATTCTTTGTATGTAAATTCTTCGTTGGTCATTCCTGAAAATTGACTGTCAAAAATCACTTTTTGATTGGTAAAATTTGGATTCAGAACTTCGTCTATAGGACGTTTTCCACATAAAAGGAAAAACAAAAATCCCTGCTTTATTTCTTCCGTAAAACCAATTTCCTGCAACATATTTTTCACATCAAAAATATCGCGAGGGTGTTGTCGTTCTAATGCAGCATTGATTTTTCCACCCCATAATTGTCCGACAGAAACAGTTTTTATTTCACAAAAACGATTAAATTCTTCTTCTGCCCGACTGCATAAAATTTTCGTGCAGGGTTCAGCAATCAAACCTCTATTTATCTGATTTACTTCTACTTTTACGGTTGCATTGTCTTTTGTGCAAAGTAATTTCAATTCTTCTTCGGCTCGTTTTTCATCTTCAAAACGAATGTGTGGGAAAGTAATTTTTAACCTGCTTTTCACAAACTCCAATGATTGACGAATTTTGTTCAAATCCTCGTTTCTATTGTCTGAAAATGGAACAAAAGTGAGGTCAATATCAACAGAAAGTCGCGGCATATTGAGGTGGAACAGATTTACAGCCGTTCCGCCGTGCAAAGCAAAGACATCTTCTTTTGCAATTTCGAGCAAAATATCAATAAGCAATGCAACTTGTTTTTTGTATGTATCTTTCATTATGCCAATTCGTTAGGTAAGACCAATTTATATTTTGAAACTAAAACGCCACTTTCAACCAAAGAGCGATTACCAACGCCCAAATTTATTTTGCTTATATCCAAATATTTAAACCAACTATGATTTGCTTTTTCGGCAAAATAAAGGAATAATCTTTTAACCTTTACCGATTTGCAATTTTCTAACAATTCTTGCACTTTTGCAGGTCGCAATGAAGCCAATCCTTCCATCAACTCAAAACTTTCCGACAATGGAAAGTTTTCGGGACAAAGAGCCAAACATTCCATTATTGCACGAGCGGGATTTGAGATTTTCATTGTCAGTTCGCCCTCTTGAAAATCTGTCATTCCAAGCATTTCATCGTTGAAAAGCGA